>Ga0208262_1000008_pt1 | contig 135551 bp, 98 predicted proteins | sample LakWasMet15_LOW5_2_FD_183863 | JGI IMG/M metagenome (GOLD analysis project Ga0208262, IMG submission 183863) | Freshwater sediment methanotrophic microbial communities from Lake Washington under simulated oxygen tension - Sediment Metagenome... | ecosystem: Environmental > Aquatic > Freshwater... | reverse complement strand
GACAAAATTTTGTCTTAAAAAAATTCTCAAAAACAGCTTTCAATTAATCGATAATTAATGAAAATATTTTACGCTATACAAGCCACCGGCAACGGTCATATTAGCAGAGCCATCCAATTGTATCCGTATTTGCAAAAATTTGGCAAGATAGATTTCTTTTTGAGCGGCAACAACGCCAGTTTAAATATTGATTTGCCTGTAAAATTCAAAAGCAAAGGTTGTAGTTTGCATTACAGCAAATGCGGCGGATTGGATTACTGGGATATAGCCAAAAACATTCAACCCATCCAGATGTATAAAGATGCAAAATCACTGCCACTAAAAGATTATGATGTGGTTATCAATGATTTTGATTCTATCACTTCGCTGGCGTGCAAATTACAAAAAGTAAATTCAGTGCAGTTTGGACATCAAGCCAGTTTTGTTTCTGATGCGACTCCAAGACCTGAAAAAAAGAGCCTTTTGGGCGAAATGATTCTCAAACATTACGCTCCTTCACCAAAGCATATTGGATTACATTTTGAAAAATATGATTCCTTTATCCATCCTCCAATCATCAAGGATGAAATTGTAAATGCCGAACCAAAAAACTTAAATCATATCACCGTTTATTTGCCTTCTTTCCAAAAGGATTGTTTGGAAAAAGCATTCAATAAACTTCAAGATTTAGAATTCCATTGGTTTTTGAATGACGTAATATTCAAACATACTATTGGCAACATTACCTATTATCCGGTAAATCAAAAACAATTTAATGAAAGTATGATTAACTGCCACGGTATCATTACCGGCGGTGGATTTGAAACTCCGGCAGAAGCATTGCATCTTGAAAAAAAAATACTCAGCATCCCAATTCGCAGCCATTATGAACAAGAATGTAATGCTGCCGCATTGAAGAAAATGGGTATTCCAGTTGTTTATGAAGTGGACGATGATTTTGATGAAATTATAGAAAACTGGCTAAATACGTCAACCCAATATCCTAAAATACAAGCGAATAATATTCCTGAAACTTTGCAATTTTTGTTTGATACTTACGACAATAAATAAATTACAAAACATAAAAAAGGGCTCTATTTCTAGAACCCTTTTTGTTTAAAATATATATTTTAGTCATTTAGCATTTTCCAAAGTTTGTCTTTCAAATCCTGCAAACCTTGTTGCGCAACTGAGGAAATAAACATATAAGGAATGTCTTTGAATTCTTTGTCTAATTCTACTTTCAACTCTGCCTTGAGTCCATCATCCAGCATATCGCATTTAGAAATAACCAATAAACGCTCTTTGTCCAACATTTCTGGATTGTATTTTGTCAACTCGTTGACCAAAATATCATATTCTGCTTTGATATCTGGTGTGTCAACAGGAACCAAAAACAACAAAGTTGAATTCCTTTCAATATGACGCAAGAAATAGTATCCAAGACCTTTTCCTTCGGCGGCACCTTCGATAATTCCCGGAATATCTGCAATCACAAATGATTGAAAATCTCTGTAAGCCACGATTCCAAGATTGGGTTTCAAAGTTGTAAACGGATAATCTGCAATTTTTGGTTTGGCAGAAGTTAAAACCGATAACAAGGTTGATTTTCCAGCATTTGGAAAACCTACCAATCCTACATCTGCTAAAACTTTTAATTCTAAAACTACATCCATTTCTACCCCAGGTAATCCCGGCTGGGAATATCTTGGTGTTTGATTGGTTGAACTTCTAAAATGCCAGTTTCCAAGTCCTCCTTTTCCTCCACGGGAAAGAATTTGTTTTTCACCGTCTTCTGTAATTTCAAATAAAGTTTCTCCGGTTTCTTTGTCTTTAACAACTGTTCCTAACGGTACTTCAATAAATTTGTCTTCACCATCAGCCCCGGTACTTCTATCACCACCACCATCGCCACCGTGACCGGCTTTGATGTGTCGTGCAAATTTCAAGTGAAACAAAGTCCAAAGCCCTTTATTTCCCACCAGATAAACGTGACCTCCGCGACCACCGTCACCACCGTCAGGACCACCCTTTTCAATAAATTTTTCTCTATGTAAATGCGTAGATCCTTTCCCTCCTTTTCCGGAAGAAACATATATTTTTACGTAGTCTACAAAATTCCCTTCTGTCATTTTTTTTGTTTAAAAGTTTGAAGTTTAAAATTTAAAATTTAGCTGAACTTCAACTAACTTTATACCTTAGACTTTAAACCAAATTTTAACCTTTTAAGGCTTTCACCAACACTTTATCAATCTTCACGCCATCCATATCAATGACTTCTAATTCAAATTTATGCCAAACCAACTTCTCCCCTTCTTTTGGGATATGGGAAAGTTCAGTCATTATTAGTCCGCTAACGGTTGTCACTTCATAATCATTTATTAATTCGTCTAATTCGAAATAAGTCAAGAAATCGTGCAGCGAATAATGTCCGTCAACTAACCAAGTTCCATCTTCTCTTTCGATTAAATGAAATTCATCTTTGTAAAATTCGGATGCATCGCCAACCAAAGCTTCCAAAATATCATTCAGGGTAATAATTCCCTGAAAAATTCCGTATTCATCAGTAACAAAGGCATAATGAATTCCCGATTTTTTAAATTTTTCCAAGGCCTTGTAAGCAGTGGTATGTTCCATCATAAAGGGTGCCTCGGTCATAATATCTGCCAAATTGAAATTTTCATTCTCAAAATGGGCAAAAATATTTTTCAGGTTGACAACCCCAACGATATCATCGTGATTTTCTCCATAAACAGGATAAATCGAATGCAATTCTTTGAGCATAAATTCCCTGACTTGATTTTTAGTCGAATGCAAGGGCAACAATATCACCGATTTTCGATGTGTCATTAAGGAATTTATTTTTCGGTCTCCAATATGAAAAACACGCTCCACAATATCTTGTTCTATCTCCTGAACTTCACCTACTTCGGTTCCTTCCTTTATAATTGCCTTAATTTCTTCCTCGGTAACTTTTCCGTCAGCCGTGGGTTTTATTTTCAGAATATCCAATAAAAATTCTGTTGAGTGTGTCAATAACCATATAAATGGCGCAGTTATAATTGAAACCATTTTCATTGGCAAAGCGACTGCTTTTGCAATAGATTCCGGATGATTTAACCCGATTCTTTTGGGTAATAATTCGCCCAAAACCAAGGAGAAAAAAGTCAAAATTACAACAACTATTGCAACCGCAATTGTATGGGAAAATGGTTTTACTATTTCGAATGCGCCAATATAACTTTCGACATCCATAGTTATTTTTTCGCCACTGTAAATTCCGGTAAGAATCCCTATGAGCGTTATCCCAATCTGAACTGTCGATAAAAACTTATTGGGAGAATTAGCCAAGTCTAGTGCAGTTTGTGCATTTTTATTTCCTTTTTTCGCAGCGCTTTCCAATCTATTTTTCCTAGCCGAAATCAGCGCAATTTCTGACATAGAAAAAACACCATTCAAGAGGATTAGAAAAAATATTATTAGAATTTCCATATTGATTCAGAAACGTATGTTTCTTTATAAATTTTCGATTACAGCACTCAGACGTTCCGTGATTTCGGCAATTGTACCAATACCATTTACTGGGTAAAACTTGTTTTGTTTATTGTAATACTCCGTTAAAGGAGCTGTTTTTTCGTTGTATTCTTGGTAACGATTCCTGATTTTTTCTTCGTCTTGATCGTCTGGCCTTCCAGAGGTTTTTCCTCTTTCCAATAGTCGTTGAATCAAGATTTCGTCATCAGCTTCCAATGCAATTGTTGCGGTAACTTCCCAGTTTTTGGTTGCTAAAAAAGCATCCAAAGCTTCGGCTTGAGCCAAAGTTCTTGGAAAACCATCAAATAAAAATCCTTTTGTGTCCAAATTTTTATTTACTGTATCTTCAAGCATTTTGATGGTTACTTCGTCAGGAACTAAATCGCCTTTGTCCATATAGCTTTTGGCTAATTTCCCTAATTCTGTTTCGTTTTTGATGTTGAATCTAAAAATGTCCCCAGTTGAAAGATGGGTCAAATTGTATTTTCCTTTTAAAAATTCGGCTTGAGTTCCTTTTCCTGCTCCTGGTTTCCCAAATAAAACAATGTTAATCATTTTGTAGTTATAAGTTGTAGTTGTGTTATTCGCTTAATTGATATATTTCCGGTAAATTCCTCCCCAATCCATCATAATCCAGTCCAAAACCAACGATAAATTTATTTGGTATTCTGATTCCAACATAATCGATTTTAATATCTTTTTTGTAGGCTTCTGGTTTAAAAAACAGCGTGGCAATCTTGAAATACTTCACGTTTTGTTTTTTGAATAATTCTTTTAGAGCCACCAAAGTATTTCCAGTATCTACAATATCTTCGATGATTACAACTGTTCTTCCTGTCAAATCCCGATCTAAACCTATTAATTGTTTTACATCGTTTGTTGAAGAAATACCTTCATAAGAAGCCATTTTTATAAAACTTACTTCACAAGGTGATTTATAATGTTTCATAAAATCAGAAACCACCATAAAGGCACCGTTCAAAACACCTATGAAAATTGGTGTTTCATCAGCAAAATCATCTTCTATAAGTGCTGCCATTTTAGCAATGGCGAAGTCTATTTCTTGTGCCGAAATGAACGGAACAAATTTTTTATCGTGTAATTGTATCACTTTTTTTCGATTTTAAAATAATTTGCAAAGATAGGGATTTCTATACGTTTAAAAAAACTGTATTTTACCTTAAAAAATATTTAAAAATTAAAAAAAACAGCACCTGAAAAAAAGGACAAAATACCTATAATTGAATTACTTAGATTAATTTTTAAAGAAAATAAAATACCATTTTCCTATTCGACCATTATAAAGTATCTTTGCGCGTAAGAAACAACAACACAATGAACTATTTTTCTTCCGATTTTAAATTGGGAATTCTCGGTGGCGGACAACTGGGCAAAATGCTCTTGTTTGACACCCGAAAATTCGATATTCAAACCTATATTCTTGATCCAAGTGATGAAGCTCCTTGCAAAATCTCCTGCAATAAATTCTTTCAAGGCAGTTTAATGGATTTTGACACCGTTTATAAATTTGGTAAACAAGTCGATATTTTGACTTTTGAAATTGAATTAGTCAATCTTGAAGCCTTGGAAAAATTGGAAAACGAAGGCATAAAAGTGTATCCTTCTCCAAAAACCTTGAAACTCATTCAAAACAAAGGCATTCAAAAAGATTTTTATGCCGAAAATAATATTCCAACATCCGATTATAAAAGGTTTGAAAATTTAAAAAAATTGGTGATTCAAATTCTAGACTCTAAATTAAAATTCCCTTTTGTATGGAAATGTACGCAATTTGGCTATGATGGAACCGGGGTAAAAATTATCCGAGCCATTGAAGATTTAGACCATCTACTCGATGTGGAATGCATTGCAGAAGAAATGGTCGAATTCAAAAACGAATTAGCCGTCATTGTTTGTCGCAATCCTTCAGGCGATATCAAAACCTATCCCGTAGTGGAAATGGAATTTCATCCAGAAGCCAATCAAGTGGAATATGTAATTTGCCCAGCAAGAATTGACGACAAAGTTGCCGCAAAAGCAAGAGCAATTGCTCTAGATGTTTCCGAAAAATTCAATCACGTAGGTCTTTTGGCAGTTGAAATGTTTCAAACTTTTGACGATGAAATTTTGATAAATGAAGTCGCTCCAAGACCTCATAATTCTGGGCATTACTCTATTGAAGCAAGTTACACTTCGCAGTTCGAAAACCATTTGCGAGCCATTCTTGACTTACCCCTTGGAAATACCGATAGCAAAGTTGCCGGAATTATGGTAAATTTGGTTGGTGAAGAGGGTTTTTCAGGCGATGTAGTTTATGAAAACATCGAAAAAATATTAGGTTGGGACGGTGTTACACCACATATTTATGGAAAAAAACAAACACGCCCTTTCAGAAAGATGGGGCACGTAACAATTGTGAATGAAGACATCGACAAAGCGAGAAAAATTGCCGAGGATGTGAAGAATACGATCAGGGTAGTTAGTGCATAGTCACGGTTGCATCACATCAAATAAAAATTACAAAATTCAAAAAGTTTATTTTAAAAAAATATACATTTGTAATATTAATTTTTACACTCATAGAAACAATTTCCTTAAAAACAGACGATTCCATTTTCGGTAAAACAGAGAAAATTGTTAAATCAATAAAAAAATTAGAAAATAGATATTCAAACGATATTTAGAATATTGTAACAATATGCAAGTAAAATAATTTTACAAAAACGATACATTTGAGTTAAAACTAGTTTCAAAAAGTTCTATAGTGGTTAAAAAAAATGAACAAATAGATGCTTTTTATGAACCAATATGAAATTTTGCGGGCCAATTTGAATCCTCAAATTAGTACAGAATTAGGAAAAGTTTGCCCCTGTGATAATTGTTTCAAGCCAGTTTTAACAAAATAATTCAGATTAAAAAATTTATGGAAATAAAACAAAAAGAGTACTACGGGTACATGAGACCTGAGATGTTATCCCTTGTTCCCACATCAGCAAAAAAAACGCTAGAAATAGGTTGTGCTCAAGGTAATTTTTCAGCACAATTAGCTAAAGAAGGTATTGAAACTTGGGGTGTCGAACCAAATATTGATTCTGCAAAAATAGCTGGCGAAAAGCTTTATAAAGTTTTAGAAGGAACTTTGGATGATACAATAAACGAATTGCCAAATAATTATTTTGATGCTATAATTCTTAATGATGTATTGGAACATTTATTGTATCCATGGGATGATTTAGAGAAGTTAAAATTGAAGTTAGCTTCTGAGGGGGTTTTAATATCCTCAATACCTAATGTAAGATATGCTAAAAATTTATTTAATCTTTTAGTAAGGAAGGATTGGACTTATAAAGAATCCGGAATATTAGATTCTACACATTTTCGGTTTTTTACAAGAAAGAGCATTCGTTCATTATATAAAAAAAGTGGATATTCTGTTCAAACAATAAAGGGGATCAATTGTACAAAGTCAGTTTTATTTTTCCCTATAGCATTATTAATTAATATACTTTTGTTAGGTACCCAACTAGATATTTTTTATATGCAATTTGCAACAGTGGCAAGAAATATAAAAAAAAATAATAAATACTGATGAAAGTAGCCGTAATAATGGGAAGCATATCCGATATGCCCGTAATGCAAGAAGCCATAGACATCTTGAATGGTTTTGACATAGAGATAGAAGTCGACATTGTTTCGGCACACAGAACTCCAGAAAAACTATTCGATTTTAGTAAAAATGCCCACGCACGAGGCATTTCAGTAATAATAGCTGGCGCTGGCGGTGCAGCACATTTGCCGGGAATGGTCGCCTCAATGTCGCCCTTACCCGTGATTGGAGTTCCCATAAAATCAAGCAATTCAATTGATGGATGGGATAGTGTTTTATCCATTTTGCAAATGCCGGGCGGTGTTCCCGTGGCCACTGTTGCACTAAACGGTGCAAAAAATGCAGGGATTCTAGCCGCACAAATCATCGGAACTTCAGACAAATGTATTTTAGATAAAATCATATTGTACAAAACGGGATTGAAGGAAGCCGTAATCGTAGCTTCTGAAAGTGTCAATAATAAATAAATCGACTAAACCATTAAGAGATTAAGGTTCATTAAGAATTACAACTTAATTTGCTTAATTTCTTAATGGTTTAAAATTAAAAAACAAGCCTATAAAGTTTTAAAAACCTTATAAGTTTAAATAAAAAACCATGAGCGTCTTAACACACCATTTCAACACAAAATACAACACTGCGCCTTTTTCGAAAATTAAAAACGAAGATTTTCTTCCTGCTTTTAAAAGAGGAATCGAATTAGCCAAAAACGAAATTGATGCCATTATCAGAAATCCCATAAAACCCACTTTCGAAAACACGATTGAAGCTTTAGCTTTCAGTGGCGATGTTTTGGACAGGATTTCAAGTATTTTTTTTAACCTGAATTCGGCAGAAACCAGTGACGAAATGCAAAAAATAGCGCAGGAAGTTTCGCCTTTATTGTCCGAATTTGGAAATGATATTCGTCTTAATCCTGAATTGTTTGCCCGAGTAAAAGCGGTTTACGACCAACGAGAACACTTGAATCTTAATCCGGAACAAACCACACTTTTAGACAAAAAATACAAAAGTTTCTCCAGAAACGGAGCTAATTTACCCGAAGACAAAAAGAACCAATTGCGCGAAATCGACAAAGAATTATCGAAATTGAGCTTGCAATTTGGCGAAAATGTTTTGGCAGAAACCCACGCTTTCGAATTACATATTACTGATGAAAATGATTTGGCTGGATTGCCGGAAGGAACTCGGGAAGCCGCTCGTTCTTTGGCTAAAAGCCAAGAAAAAGAAGGCTGGATTTTTACCTTGGATCACCCAAGTTATATTCCGTTTGTGACCTATGCAGATAATCGTGAATTGCGCAAGAAAATGGCAATTGCCTTTGGCGCAAGAGCTTTCCAGAACAACGAATTCGACAATCAGGAAATCGTGTTGAAAATTGCCAAATTGCGTTTCGATAGAGCGCAAGTTTTAGGTTACAAAACACATTCCCATTTTGTTCTCGAAGAACGAATGGCTGAAACTCCGGAAAAAGTAATTTCATTTTCGAACGATTTATTGGCCAAAGCCAAACCGGCAGCCGAAAAAGAATTTGCACAATTAGCGGCTTTCGCCAAGGAATTGGACGGAATCGAACAACTCGAAAAATGGGACGGCGCTTATTATTCAGAGAAATTAAAGCAAAAATTATTCAGTCTAGATGACGAAATATTGAAACCATATTTTCAATTGGAAAAAGGTTTGGACGGCGCTTTCACGGTGGCCCAAAAATTATACGGCATCACTTTCGAAGAGATTTTCGAAATTGACAAATACCACGAAGACGTAAAAACCTATGAGGTAAAAGACGAAGACGACCAATTAGTGGCGGTTTTTTATGCTGATTTCTTCCCAAGAAAAGGCAAACGAAACGGCGCTTGGATGACATCATTCAAATCACAATACATCAAAAAAGGAATCAACGAAAGACCTCACATTTCGAACGTTTGCAATTTTACAAAACCAACGGAAACAAAACCATCGCTATTGACATTCAACGAAGTTACCACTTTATTTCACGAATTTGGCCACGCTTTACACGGAATGTTGGCCAATACAACCTATCCAAGTTTGTCCGGAACATCGGTTTATTGGGATTTTGTGGAACTGCCAAGCCAGATTATGGAAAACTGGTGTTACGAACCGGAAGCCTTGGCTTTATTCGCTTATCATTATGAAACCGGCGAAATGATTCCGATGGAATTAGTGCGCAAAATCAAGGAAAGTGCGAGTTTTCAGGAAGGAATGGCGACAATGCGTCAATTGAGTTTTGGATTATTGGATATGGGTTGGCATGGGCAAGATCCTTCGAATATTACGAATATCAAAACTTTCGAAACGGAGCAATTTGCAGCCACACAATTATATCCTGACGTGAAGGAAAACGCAATGAGCACTGCTTTTTCACACATTTTCCAAGGCGGCTATTCTTCTGGTTATTACAGTTACAAATGGGCGGAGGTTTTGGATGCAGACGCTTTCGAATATTTCCAGGAAAAGGGAATTTTCAACAAGGAAGTGGCGGCAAAATTCAAAGAAAACGTTCTTTCAAAAGGCGGAACCGAACATCCAATGATTTTATACAAACGCTTTAGAGGACAAGAACCGAAGCCAGAAGCATTGTTGAGACGGGCGGGATTGTTATAGATTTTAGATTATTAAAATATAGAAACTGAAGTAGCAATGCTTCGGTTTTTTTTAATTTTTCCCTTTTACAATTTCTACTTTATCTTCAAAAAAACGATACCACGTAAACTCATTTACTCCGCTAGGAATTAACAGCATAACCAACCCATACCCCCAAAACCCCTTTTTAACAACAAGACTTCCGTCTTGAGCAATCGACAAAAATACATATTCACGTCTTGGTCCAACTAAAACATCACCAGCTACTGATTGATAATGAAAATTGATTAGAATTCCGTCTTCTTTCTTTTTAATTACAATTTTTGCGTCTGGAAGCTTTAAAGCAAAACTGGATTGTGGTATTGTATCAAAATCATTTTTGCATTTTAAACGAAACATTAATTCCTGATTATCCGAAATCCAAAATTCAGTTAAACAATTATTTAAATCCTTGTTTTTAAATGATTCTCTTCCCAAAATATTCAACAACATAACATTATATTGCCCTGAATAGGATTCCAAAGGAGCATTCTTTACAATAGGAGACCATTCTTTAGGATATAAGGGTCTGCTTACTGTGCAACCTAAAAAAGAATAAATTATAAGCATAAACAATAAAATAATTTTCTTCTTTTTCTGAGGATTGAATAATACTGACAACCATTCTTTTTCTGCTTTCATTTTTCAAAAAAATAGACAATTAAACCCATCATTAATTTGAGTCTTATTCTTCTCCTTAACTATGTCCAACACATAAAACTTTTTTCATCTATTAAACAAAGTCAATATAAATTTACAAAAAAAAATCAATTAAAATAGAATCAGGTTTTAATTTCACTTTCCAATTGTATCTGTATTAATTGAAAATCAATTATCACTAGAACCTTACTTAATTACAATAAGGAGAATCCACCAAACAATCGGCACACTTTCGACCCAAAAAGAAGTGTAATATTTAGAGCGTTTTTCATTGGCGAAAAGCAAAAATAAAACAACCATAATGGCAAGTAAAAAAATCGAAATCAATTGCAAAAGTGAGGATTGAAAATTGACGTTGAAGTTGATATTGCTATTGAAAAATTCCAATCCACAAAAAATCATCAACAAAACATATCCCAAAATTTTAGTCCGCTTCACTCCTATTTGTTGTGGAACAGTTTGCAAATAAGGATCGTCATTAGCCAAATCAATGATTTCAAAGACGAGAATCAATACAAAAACAAGGATAAACCGTTGCACACATTTTAAGTAAAAATCGGAAGTTATTGCAATTCCGGAGTCCAAAACAGGTAATACAAGGGTGACTCCAACCCAACATAAAGCCACAATATAAATTTTTACTCCAGCCCAATTCCGGGCATTTTTTCTATTTGGAAAAAAAGGAAGTGTGTATAATAAAGTTATCGTCAGAAAAGCAACCGATACAATTTGAGTAATTAATTGCAATTGGAAAAAGTAAAACCCGACAACAAAAAGGGATAGAAAACTAATAAAAATAATACCTTTTAAGTTGCTTAACATTTGTATTTTTTTAGTACGGACAAGACTTTCATATTTCACAAAATTATAACCCACAATTGTCCCAAAAAAAGCAAAAAAAGCTACGGGTTTATTATATGGAATATGGAACATATAATCCGTTATTCGAATCAGTGAATACACGGCAAAAGCCACGTGAATACTGCCTTGGATATAGAAATCTAATGCTCTTTTAAAAAACTTCATAATGCAAAAATAAGCGACACTGTTAATAAATATCGTTTTTAGTTGAAAGATTACTAAAAATCAATCGTTTGAACTTCTCTTCTTTTGAATATAATCCATAAATTTGCGGCTCAAAAAACAACACTTTTATTTTTATATGAAAACAGACGCTTTTGCTTTAAGACACATTGGGCCAAGAGAAAATGACCTTCAAAGTATGTTAAAAACAATTGGTGCAGCAACGCTGGATCAGCTAATATCTGAAACCATCCCCGATGATATCCGACTTAAAACTCCGCTTAATTTAGACCCTGCAATGACTGAATATGAATATTCAAACCATATTCAAAAGTTGGGAAATAAAAATAAAATGTTTCAATCCTATATTGGTTTGGGTTATAATCAAGCCATTGTTCCAGCCGTAATTCAAAGAAATATTTTTGAAAATACGGGTTGGTACACGGCTTACACTCCTTATCAAGCAGAAATTGCGCAAGGTCGTTTAGAAGCAATTTTGAATTTTCAAACTACAGTTATCGAACTGACTGGAATGGAAATTGCCAACGCTTCCTTACTTGACGAAGGAACTGCAGCTGCCGAAGCTATGGCGTTACTATTTGACGTTCGCTCTCGTGACCAAAAGAAAAATAACATCAATAAATTCTTCGTTTCCGAGGAAATTTTACCACAAACTTTATCGATTTTACAAACCCGTTCTGCTCCAATTGGTGTGGAATTAGTAATTGGTGATCACGAAACTTTTGATTTTTCAACGGAGTTTTTTGGAGCTATTCTCCAATACCCTGGAAAATTTGGACAAGTTTACGATTATGCCGATTTTATTGCCAAAGCTGCTGCAAACGAAATAAAAGTAGCCGTTGCCGCCGATATTTTAAGTTTGGCAAAACTAACGCCTCCAGGTGAAATGGGCGCGGCCGTCGTTCTTGGAACCACGCAACGTTTTGGAATTCCGTTAGGTTATGGTGGGCCTCACGCTGCTTATTTTGCCACAAAAGACGAATATAAAAGAAGTATGCCGGGAAGAATTATCGGCGTAACTGTCGACACTGACGGAAATCGTGCGCTTCGTATGGCTTTACAAACCCGCGAACAACACATCAAACGGGATAAAGCAACTTCAAATATCTGTACGGCACAAGTTTTACTTTCGGTTATGGCAGGAATGTATGCGGTTTATCACGGTCCAAATGGCTTAAAATATATTGCTAATAAAATTCACTCTCTGACTGCGACTTTGGCAAATGAATTGGAAAAATTAGGTTTACAACAAACGAATTCCGCTTTCTTTGACACCATTGTTTTGAAAGCTGACACCAAAAAACTAAAAGCAATTGCCGAGAAAAACGAAGTCAATTTCTATTATATCGACGAAAAAACCGTTTCTATTTCTTTGAATGAAACTACAAGTATTGCTGATTTGAATAAAATACTTTCGATTTTCGCTTCCGCAAATAATACGCAGGCAACCACCATTGAAGTTTTGACAGAAACCAATCATTTTCCTTCCAATTTAGAAAGAACCTCAACCTTCTTGCAACACGAAGTTTTTAATAAATACCATTCAGAATCGGCTTTGATGCGTTACATAAAAATGCTGGAACGCAAAGATTTATCTTTGAATCATTCGATGATTTCACTTGGTTCTTGTACGATGAAATTGAATGCCGCATCAGAAATGTTGCCTTTGAGCAATGCCAATTGGAACAACATTCACCCATTTGCACCACTAGACCAAGCACAAGGTTATCAAGAAATGTTACAAAAACTGGAACAACAATTAAGTATAATTACAGGCTTCGCAGGAACCACTTTACAACCCAATTCAGGTGCGCAAGGAGAATACGCAGGACTGATGGTTATTCGTGCCTATCATCAATCACGTGGCGATCATCACAGAAACATCGCCTTAATTCCTTCATCGGCACACGGAACAAATCCGGCTTCGGCAGCGATGGCAGGAATGAAAGTTATCGTTACCAAAACGTTGGAAAACGGAAACATCGACGTGGAAGATTTGCGTCAAAAAGCAATTGAACACAAAGACGATTTGTCTTGTTTGATGGTAACTTATCCTTCGACCCACGGTGTTTTTGAAAGTGCCATCAAAGAAATTACACAAATCATTCACGATAACGGCGGACAAGTTTATATGGACGGCGCCAATATGAATGCGCAAGTGGGATTGACAAATCCGGCAACTATCGGCGCTGACGTTTGTCACTTGAACTTACACAAAACTTTCGCAATTCCTCACGGTGGCGGCGGACCAGGTGTTGGACCAATATGCGTTGCGGAACAATTAGTGCCGTTTTTACCAACAAATCCAATCGTTAAAACCGGCGGTTCAACTGCCATCACGGCAATTTCTGCAGCGCCTTGGGGTTCAGCTTTAGTTTGCTTGATTTCTTATGGATACATTTCGATGCTTGGAGCAGAAGGCCTCAAAAGTTCAACTGAACACGCTATCTTGAATGCCAATTATATCAAAGAAAAATTAAACGGTCATTACGACACTTTATACTCTGGAGAAAAAGGAAGAGCAGCACACGAAATGATTTTGGAATGTCGCCCCTTTAAACAAAAAGGAATTGAAGTTACCGATATTGCCAAACGTTTGATGGATTACGGTTTTCACGCACCAACGGTTTCATTTCCAGTGGCTGGAACTTTGATGATTGAACCAACAGAAAGCGAGAACTTGGAAGAACTAGACCGTTTTTGTGACGCAATGATTTCAATTAGAAAAGAAATTGAAGCCTCGACAATTGAAGACAAAAACAATGTTTTGAAAAATTCACCACATACTTTAGCAATGCTAACTACCGACGTTTGGAATTTTCCTTACACTCGCGAACAGGCAGCTTTTCCACTAGATTACATTGCCGAAAACAAATTCTGGCCAACAGTTCGCCGTGCCGATGAAGCTTATGGAGACAGAAATTTAGTTTGCAGCTGTGCTCCAATTGAAGCCTATATGGAAGATTAATATTCAAGATTATCCAAAAAAAATGCCTCGAAAATTCGAGGCATTTTTTGTACAAAATAATATTTTAATATTTATACCCTATACCCGTTTTAATGGCTTGTGTTCCTCCCAATGCGTTAGAATTGGCCCCAACTGTCGTCTTGTCAGAAGTCATTAATATAAAAGGACAACCAATTGCTGCGGCAGCCATTTTAAGTTTTTTCTCTGCTTTTTTATCTCCGGTATTTCCTGTTTGCAAATTAATTAATCCTGTTTTTCCACGTACTTCTCCTACTTTTTTCAACCCTGCGATATATGATTTCTCTTCAAGGATTATTACTTTTTCCCAATCAACTTCACCATTTACTACAATTTTTTCAGTGATATCCTCAACTCTACCACTTTTTCCATACACTACTTTTTCAATGGCATATTTCCCTATAGAATTTTCGGCATCTTCACCGTCATAAACGAAAACAACAGTATATTCGTCAACACGTAAAACTTTTCCTTTAACAACCTCACCGCTGTGTTTAGTAATTACGTCGACCTGAGCAAAAATTAATGAAGTGGTTAACAACATTAAAAACAATAAAATATTTTTTTTCATTTTTAAATAATTTAGATTTATATTTCCCAAATATAAATAAATCCTATTAGAAAAAAATTTTTTAATTAAAAAAACATAAAACCTTAACAAAAAAGAATTCAAATAAATTATGAGAGACATTCAAACACGAGACGATTTGCATCTATTGATGAGCGAGTTTTATCTAAAATTATTAGCCGACAGCAAAATCAGTTTCATTTTTATCAAAGTGGCAAAGATTGATTTGGCACCTCATTTAAATGAATTGGTAGATTTCTGGGAACAAATACTTTTTGACACTGGAAACTATAGAAAAAATGTGCTTCAAATTCACGCCGATTTAAATCAAAAAACAAGACTTTCCGAAGAACATTTTGCCATTTGGCTCAACTATTTCAACCTAACAATTGACGAAAACTTTGCTGGTCAAAATGCCGAAAATATGAAAACCAGAGCATTATCAATCGCAACTGTAATGAAAATAAAATTGTAGATTTACATTTAATTTTAACAAAATGTCGTTTTTTTATTAGAAATGCGGCCTTTTATAATTATATATTTGCAAAGTATGTTTTATATAAAAATATCGTTTTTTATATTTAAATTTGTGTAAATTTTTTATTAATTTCCAATGAAAATAAAAATAACCGGAATAGGAAGTTACATTCCAGAAACAATAGTTTCCAATACTGATTTTGACAAACACGTATTTTTAAATGAAGATGGCAGTCCTTTTGGCTCTCCCAACGAAACAATAATAGGAAAATTTAAAAGCATAACCGGGATCGAAAAAAGACGTTATGCGGCTCCTGATCAATGTTCTTCTGACTTGGCCTTTTTAGCTTCGCAAAAAGCAATTGAAAACGCAGGAATCGATCCAGAAACCATAGACTATATTATTTTTGCACACAATTTTGGCGACGTGAAATACGGAACAAATCAATCTGATATGATTCCAAGTTTAGCTACACGCGTTAAACATAAACTCCAAATAAAAAACCCTAAATGTGTCGCTTACGACATTCTTTTTGGATGTCCAGGTTGGATAGAAGGCGTACTTCAAGCCAATGCTTTTATCAAATCAGGAATGGCAAAACGATGTTTGGTAATTGGTTCAGAAACACTTTCTAGAGTCGTGGATCCACACGATAGAGATTCCATGATTTACTCAGACGGAGCCGGAGTAACAATCATTGAGGCTTCGGATGATGAAACCGGAATGTTGTCTTATGAAAGTGCCACTTATGCCTATGATGAAGCAGGTTATTTGTTTTTTGGAAAATCATACAGCCCAGATTTGGATGAAGATGTTCGCTATATAAAAATGTACGGACGCAAAATTTATGAATTTGCATTGAGTCAAGTTCCTGCTGCAATGAAAAGCTGTCTGGACCAAAGCGGATTAGGCATTGATGACGTAAAAAAAATCCTGATTCATCAAGCCAATGAAAAAATGGACGAAGCCATCATTCACCGTTTTTACAAACTATACGGCAAATCCGTTCCCAAAGACATTATGCCAATGAGCATTCACGAACTTGGAAACAGTAGTGTGGCAACAGTCCCGACACTTCTTGATCTATTGATACGAGGCAAAATTGAAAATCAGGAAATCCATAAAGGAGACGTTGTTATTTTTGCATCCGTTGGTGCAGGAATGAATATTAATGCCTTCGTTTATAGATATTAAAAATTACCAAAAAACCCTTTTGAGAAATTTTCTTAAAAGGGTTTTTAATTACTAAAACTACTTCTTTTATTGTTTCACTATCTTTTTAGTTGCAATTCCATTGTTTTCGTCTTGAACTTTAATCATATAAATTCCTGAAGCTAAATCGGAAACATTAGTTTGTTTTTCATTTGAAGTTTGCACTTTCTGTCCCTGAAGATTATAGATTTCTACTGATTTCAATTCGGCTTTGGTTTCAATGTTTAAAACATCACGAACAGGATTTGGATATAAATTTACTTCAAGATTGTTTAGTGAAAAATCTTGTGATGACAAGTTATTATTGGCGTGTAAACTAGTTACATCGGCTTGAGACAAAGCATAATTGTAAATTTTCAAATCATCGATGGCACCACTAAAATAGCCTGTCGATCCGTTTTCTGTTAATCCTAATCTGAATTTATCCAAATTACTTACTGTATTCCAAGTTGCAGCAGCACTTGAAATCATCACACCATCCTTATAAATTTTTGATGTCGTGCCATCGTACGTACAAACATAATGATACCAAGTATTGTTTGTATGCGAAGTGGTAACGGTATTATTGCCTCCCGAACCAGCAAAAAATATGGATTGCGCTGGTTTAAACAAAAAACCATTTCCGTTTGCCGCATCTCCATAATGAAAGGCATAATTGAAAAAAGTATTCATAGTAGTCGTTTTTGCCCAAAATGAAACTGTTCTACCATTCGAGCCATAAGGCAAACCAGTAATAGTTGCTACAGCTCCATTGTCTGTAAGACTCAAGGCTCCATTTGCGCTTCCGTGTCTGTCTGCTGTGTAGGACAATCCAAAAAGATGAGAAAAAGGCGAATTCCCATTTACATTATTAGGTGTATTGTCAAATGTATATTCAGCAATCAATTGTGGAGGTGCTGCTGTTATAAAATTTAAAATACCAATAAATTCAGTCCCATTACTATTTGTAGCCTCAACTGCATAATCATATGTCATATTTGGCATCAGCCCAGTAAGAGTTACACTTCCTGCAGTATTTGTTGAACCAGTTGCCGATACACCCATAATTTCTGATTGAACAATTCCACCAGCAAATCTATAAACTTTTGAAGTTGCATTACTCCCATTGGCGTTTAAGGTATAAGTAATAGTTGCCGTAGTTTGTGTAACCGATGCTGAGACTCCTGAAATTATGGGAAAAACAGTAGTGGTTGTAAAAGTACCAATAGGCTGGCTTGTCGTTGTCCCATTAGCATTTACGGCTTCAACTTGATAATAATATTGTCTATTGGGCGTCAATGCAGTTAATGAAGTGCTTCCTGCAGTATTTGAAGTTCCAGTTGCCGAATTTCCCACAACTTGACTCGTCATTGCAGCAACAGACAAACCGTATTTTACAACAGAAGTTGTGTTGTGTCCTTGGGCATTTAAAGTATAATTGATGGTGGCGCCATTGGTTGTAATGGCAGAAGACGAAACTCCCGAAATTATTGGCACTAAAGCTCCAGTTGTAAAAGAACTTATAGCAGAATTGGTATAAACCCCAAATGCAAGAGCACGAAATCTAAAATAATAGGTTGTATTTGGTAAAAGCCCCGTAAGATTTATAACGAGATTATACGTTCCAGCAAAAGTATTTTGAGATCCTTGATTTGCCGAACCAGCCACGCCGGCCGAAGTAGTCGCAATTTGATACGATACCTGATAAGTATTATTCAAACTCATATAGACGTTCAGATTTGCGGTCGTGGCTTCAACGAATGAAGCATAGGGCGTATTGAAACTAGCCTGCGAGTTTGCATAACTGCAAATCATAAACATAAAAAATAGTAAACTTTTTTTCATAATAATTTAGTTTTATAATTATGCCCCAAAACTATTTCAATAAAAACAAGAAAAAACACCCAGTTTGATAACTACCCTTTTGAGTTTGATAACCGACTATTTATATTGTATATTTCCTATACTTTTACAAAAAAAAAATACCTCATTTGTTGATGAAAAAAATAGCACTACTTTTTATCCTGTCCATTTATTGTGTCGCACAAGAAAACCCAAAGGATGCTTTAAAAAAAATTGCAACTTATCCTAAAAAAGATACGGTAAAGGTTGAAATGATGGTGGATTATTGTGTAGCAAATACTTTTTCCAATTCAGATAAAGTCTTGCAAATGGCGCGAGAAGCGTATTCAATTTCAAAAGAAATTAAATATACCCTTGGCGAAATCCGTTCGCTGAATTGCATTGGAAATTCCTATTACCAACAAGCCATTTACGACAAAGCCATAGCCTACTATACCAAAGCACTCTCCATTGCCGAAAAATTGAATGACACCAAAAACATCGTCATTGGAAAAAACAATTTAGGAAACCTCTATGTAAGAACAAAACAACCCGAAAAAGCCTTGCTCGTTCTAAAAGAAGCCGATGCTATTTTGGTACAATCCGGACAGGAACACACTCAAAATCGAGCTGCAATCCTGACCAATATTGGTGGCTTGTACTCCTCTTTGAAAAAACATAAAGAAGCCATCGAATACCATAAAAAAACACTTAAACTTTGTGAAAAACTAAAAATATCATTCGGAATTGCCATTGCCACTTGCAACATTGGCGAAGAATATGTCCTGTTACACGATTACCAAACGGCTTATGGTTATTTGAAAAAATCGCAATTAATCTCCGAAAAGGAAGGTTTCGATAATTTTTTAGGACAAAATTATAAAAACATTGGAGTCGTACTTTGGCATCAAAACAAAAAAGAGGAAGCTTTAGAATACTTGAAAAAAGCCATCGCAGTCTGTGAAAAAACAAACGAACAAAACGTAATAATCGAAACATTAGAGAAAAAACAGCAGTTTTATGCCGAAAGCAACGACTATAAAAATGCTTACCTTGCTGGTTTAAAATTAGCAAAAGTAAACCATAGTGTCATAGGCATCGAAAAACAAAAAGCCGTTTCCGAAATCAACACCAAATACGAAACCGAGAAAAAACAAAACCATATCGTTTCGCTACAAAAAGACAATGAAATTGCCAATCTGGAAAACAAACGGCAAAAATCGATAGTTTTATCGCTGTCATTATTCATTCTTTCCACACTTATTTTTGGCTATTTCATCTTCAATCGTTTTAAAATCAAGAAACAAAACGAACTTTTAAAGCTACAACTATTCGAAGCAGAGAAAACAATATTGGCCGAGAAAAAAGCATCACAAAGTGAACTCAAAGCCTTGAAATCGCAAATGAATCCCCACTTTTTCTTCAATGCACTCAACACCATTCAATCCTATATTGCCACGAATGAAACAGAAGAAGCCACCGATTATTTGAATAAATTTTCGAAACTCACGCGAATGATTCTCGAAATGACCGATAAAAACTGGATTACTATTGATGAAGAAATAAAAACGCAAACCTTGTATTTGAATTTGCAAAAGACACGTTTGTCTCATTTTGATTTTCAAATCAACATAAAAAACAACAGCATTCACAACGCAACCATTCCTACAATGCTCTTGCAACCTTATATCGAAAATGCCGTTATTCACGGATTAGCGCACAAAATAGGAATGAAGAATCTCTGGATTGATTTTGAAATCAATATTCAAAACCAATTAAAAATTACCATAAAAGACAACGGAATTGGACTCCTAAAAGCCAACGAAATCAATCAAAAAAACAGCAACAAAAACACTTCATTTGCCACAAAAGCAACACTAGAACGATTGGGAATCATCAATAGAAATGATTTGAAAATTGCCATCGAAACCAACGAATTATTCGACAACAAGGAAAAATCGGAAGGAACAGAAATAAAAATCACAATGGATTTACGCTATGAATAAATACAAAACCATCATCATCGAAGACGAAAAAAGAGCCCAAATGCTGTTGCAAAACATCTTGGAAAAAAATTTTCCAAATATTGAAATTATGACAATTGCCGACGATTTGCCTTCTGGTGTAAAAGCCATTCACAAACACAAACCCGATTTTGTTTTCCTCGATATTGAAATGCCTAATTTCAACGGATTAGAAATCTTGGATTTTTTCAATGAAAAAGAAGTTGATTTTTCCATCATTTTCACCACTGCCTACAATCATTACGCCATCGAAGCCCTAAAAATTGCCGCCGTCGATTATCTGCTAAAACCTTTGAACAAAGAAGACATTAAAGAAGCTTTAGAACGTTTCGAAAAGAAAAACAATGCTTACAATCAAGAGTCCTTTTCGAGTTTAAAAAGCATTATTTCGGATAAAAAAATCAACAAAATTGCAGTTCCAGAAGGCAATCAACTTCATTTCATAAAACCTGAAGACATTATTTACATCAAGGCTGACAATTCGTATTCAGAACTTTATTTAGAAAACGGAAAACAAATGATTGTGAGTCGTTCCATAAAAAATTTCGAAGACGGATTAAAAGAGAATCCGTGTTTTTGCCGAATTCACAAATCCTATTTGATCAATACCCAATTTGTGGAGAAATACGACAAATCGAACGGTGGTTGGGTGACCCTTTCCAACAAAAAAGAGCTTCCCATTTCGTCTGAAAAAATTGATGCTTTTTTGGGATTAATCAACAAAATATCCCGCTAAATTTGATTTCAAAAAGACATCAAAACTTTGTACATTTACAGCCTAATTAAATTCAAGAACGAAAATCTATTTCGTTCCTCGCAACGATTATGTACGAAAAAACATTTCCCAATAAAAGATTCAAACACACTTTAGAATTTTTACAAAAACACGTTTCCACAAACGAAACTATTCTAGACTTAGGAGTTGAAAATCCATTTTCCAAAATTATGAAAGCCGAAGGTTTTCAGGTAAAAAACACCACCGGCGAAGATTTAGACAATAATCAAACCGTATTTTTATCAGACAAACAAGATGTGGTTACTGCTTTCGAAATCTTTGAACATTTACTCAATCCGTACACAATATTAGAAAACGTAAAATCTGATAAATTGCTTATTTCAATTCCGTTGCGATTGTGGTTTTCACCAGCTTATCGCAGCAAGACCGATATGTGGGACAGACATTACCACGAATTCGAAGATTGGCAACTCGACTGGCTTTTAGAAAAAACAGGTTGGAAAATCATAGACAGAGAAAAATTTACCCATCCTGTGAAAAAGATTGGATTCAGACCATTATTGCGATTTTTCACACCGAGATATTATATTGTTTACGCAGAGAGAATTTAGATTTAAGAATTTAGATTTAAAAAATGAAATATTACATCGTTATTCCGGCACATAATGAAGAAACTTTTATTGCTTTGACTTTGCAATCCTTGATTTCGCAAACTCATTTGCCTAAAAAAGTGGTTGTGGTCAATGACAATTCCATCGATAAAACTGCCGAAATAGTTACGGCGTTCGCCAAAAATAATCCATTCATTACTTTAGTAAACAAAACTTCCGAAGCGATACATTTGCCAGGAAGCAAAGTTATTCAGGCTTTTCACAAAGGATTTGAAACCTTAGATAATGATTATGATGTTATTGTAAAACTCGATGCCGATTTAATTTTACCCAACAATTATTTTGAACAAATTTCCTCCATTTTCGAAAAGGATTCAAAAGTGGGAATGGCTGGCGGATTTGCCTACATCGAAAAAAATGGCGACTGGATTCTGGAAAACCTTACCGATAAAGATCATATTCGTGGAGCTTTTAAAGCCTACCGCAAAGAATGTTTCGAACAAATAGGAAACTTAAAACCAGCGATGGGTTGGGACACCGTTGACGAATTGCTGGCTAAATTTTATGGTTGGAAAGTAATAACTGATTCTTCATTAATCGTAAAACACCTGAAACCAACTGGTGCCAACTACAATAAAACTGCTCGTTACAAACAAGGAGAAGCTTTTTACACTTTGGGTTACGGATTTTTCATAACTGCTATTGCTTCAGCAAAACTGGCGATGATGAAAAAGAAACCTTTGCTCTTTTTAGATTATGTACAAGGTTTTTTTAAAGCTAAATCAGCCAAAAAAAACTTATTGGTTACTGAAGAACAAGCTAAATTCATTAGAAAATATCGTCTGCAAAAAATGAAGAAGAAAATTTTCAAATGAAAAACTGCTATCTCATAACTCATAACTCACAACTATTTTCGTAATTTAGCCCATATTTATAAAACTATGATGCTTCTTCGCTATTTATCGCAGATAGGAAAATATTTTTTGATGTGGAAAGAAATTTTCAGCAAACAGACTAAGTGGCCTGTGATGAAAAATCTTATCTTCAAAGAAATTGACGACTTAATTATCGGTTCACTTGGAATCGTGGCTTTTATTTCATTTTTTGTTGGCGGTGTTGTCTCCATTCAAACCGCACTAAATTTAACTAATCCATTAATTCCAAAATACCTCATCGGTTTTGCGACACGACAATCTGTAATATTAGAATTTGCGCCAACTTTTATCTCTATTATTATGGCTGGTAAAATGGGTTCTTTTATCACCTCGAGTATAGGAACGATGCGCGTTACCGAGCAAATAGACGCTCTGGAAGTTATGGGCGTCAATTCCTTGAATTATCTCGTTTTTCCAAAAATTATCGCCCTGCTACTTTATCCTTTTGTTATTGGAATAAGTATGTTTTTAGGAGTTCTTGGCGGCTGGATGGCAGCAGTTTACGGAGGATTTACCTCGAGTGCTGAGTTTATCAATGGAGCTCAACTTGATTTCAATCCTTTTCATATTACCTATGCATTTATTAAAACATTGATTTTTGCATTATTATTGGCAACAATCCCATCCTTCCATGGTTATTATATGAAGGGCGGAGCTCTTGAAGTGGGAAAAGCAAGTACGGTGTCATTTGTTTGGACGGCAGTAACCATTATTTTAATTAATTATATCATAACTCATTTGTTACTAGGCTCATGATAGAAATAAAAAATGCGGAAAAATCATTTGGTGGCAGCAAAGTTCTTAAAGGCGTTTCGGCTATTTTTGATACTGGAAAGACAAATTTAGTCATTGGACAAAGTGGTTCTGGCAAAACTGTCTTGCTCAAAAGTCTGCTGGGAATTCATACGCTGGACGTGGGGACAATTTCATTTGATGGCAGAATATATTCTGAGCTTGAAGAGGATGAAAAAAGAGAATTACGCACTGAAATTGGAATGGTTTTCCAAGGGAGCGCCTTATTTGATTCGATGACAGTGGCCGAAAATGTGGGTTTCCCTTTGAAAATGTTTACCGATGATGATGATTCAAAAATTCAAAAACGGGTTGATTTTGTCCTAAAAAGAGTCAACCTTGTCGATGCACACAACAAATTACCCTCGGAGATTTCTGGAGGAATGCAAAAACGAGTTGCCATTGCCCGAGCCATTGTGAATAAACCAAAATATTTATTTTGTGACGAGCCCAATTCTGGTCTAGATCCAAATACGGCAATTTTGATTGATAATCTCATCGAAGAAATTACTGATGAATACAATATCACGACAGTAATTAACACACACGATATGAACTCGGTAATGGAAATTGGAGATAAAATCATTTTCTTGAAAAACGGTTTTAAAGAATGGGAAGGCACCAAAGAAGAAATTTTCAGAACTGATAACCAGGCCATTGTTGACTTTGTATATTCTTCAAATTTATTCAAAAAAGTCAGGGAAGCTTATTTGAAAGATTAGTTATGGAATGACTTATTTTTTCAAACTATTTACCACTCCCTTTATTTCTTGCTCTTTACTTTTAGGATAAATCAACAAAACATTGTCTTTATCGACAATAATATAATCTTCAAGCCCATCAATAATTACCAATTTATCTTTGGAAGTACTAATAATATTGTTTGCTGCATTTTGTAATAAAACTTTTGCGTTTACAACGGCGTTATCGTATTCGTCTTTTGGAAGTTTTTCGTGCAATGAACCCCAAGTCCCAAGATCATTCCAATCGAAAGTAGCGGGAAGTACATAAACATTTTTAGCTTTTTCCATCACGGCATAATCAATCGAAATGTTTTCGGCCAATGCATAATTTTCTTCAATAAAAGATTTTTCATCAGTCGAATTGTAACTTTCTAATCCTTTAAGAAACAAAGTATTCATTTGTGGCTGAAATTTTTCGAAAGCTTCAGTAATAGATTTCACACTCCAGATAAAAATTCCTCCATTCCACAGGAAATTACCACTTTTTAGGAAAGATTTAGCTGTTTCATAATCCGGTTTTTCACGAAATTGAGCCACTTTTTTTATAGGATTCAAATCTTTTTTATCATATTCAATATAACCAAAACCAGTATTTGGAAACGTAGGTTGAATCCCGAGAGTCATCAATGCATTTTCTTTGGCACAAAAATCAAAACATTGCTGGAGGTTTTTGGTAAAAGCATTTTCATCTTCAATCCAATGATCGCTTGGGGCAACAACCATAACGGCATCAGGATTTTGTTTTTGAATTTTTAGGGAAGCATATAAAATGCAAGGCGCTGTGTTTCGCATTGCAGGTTCCAATAAAACTTGCTCTTGCTTCACCATTGGCAACTGTTTTAAAACAATATCATTATATTTCTCATTGGTTAAAATCAAAATATTCTCTACCGGAATCAATTTTGATAATCTACTGAACGTTTTCTGGATTAAAGTTTCTCCTGCGCCAAGCATATCGTGAAATTGCTTCGGAAACTCAGTTGTGCTTACTGGCCAAAATCGAGATCCAACTCCACCCGCCATCAATATTGCGTAATAATTTTTATTCATTTTACAATTGGCGGTTATATTTTTCCGCCGATATTAAGTTAATTTATCAACTCGGCAACAATTCTACTTCGGCATTTGGATTAAAAAGATAGGTTCTTCCAGAACTTACCTCAACACATTCGAAACGCTTGGTTCTTAAAGCAACTTTTTTGAAAATCTTTCCGTTGTGAATTCTAAAAATACTGCCATAAGGTATTTCAAAGATATGGTTTTTATCATTTTGTTGGTCAAATTGTTTCAATGCCAATGATAAAGTAGCGTCAGTATCACTACTCGCGGAAGGATTCTTGAAATGTCGTGCCAACAATGGCAACAAATGATTCGGAAAAATCTCTGGACGAATAAATGGAACCATCAATCGTTGAAAGGAATATTTCCACTCACTTCCGTGGGGTTTGATGTTGCGACCATATTTCTCAAAAGCCACCAAATGTGAAATTTCGTGAATCAGAGTAATCAAAAACCTGTATTTATTCAAGCTGGCATTGACTGTTATTTCGTGCTTGCCACCTAGTCCTTTTCGGTAATCGCCGTGTCGGGTCACACGCTCATTCACTATTTTAAGATGAACCTGGTTAACCACAATCAGTTCAAAAACTGGCTTTACGGCGTGTTCTGGGAGATATTTTGAAAGGGTTTCACTCATTAATAAAAAATCCCTCGACTGCGCTCGGGAAGACAAAAGATTAGTTAAATTACGGATTACTAGATGAAACCTGAAGTACTTTTCCGTTATAATATTTATTCCCTTTCAAAGCAAAGTCAAAAATATAATCGGCCATTTCTTTTGCGGTAATTGGCGCTTTGTATCCTGGAAAAGCTTCCTCTAACATTTCGGTTTGCACGGCACCGAGAGCCAAAACATTAAACGAAATCCCTCTTTCTTTGTATTCTTCGGCCAATAATTCTGATAGGGTAATTACCGCACCTTTACTGGAACTGTAAGCTGCAAGTCCAGCAAATTTTAGACTTCCTTGTATTCCTCCCATCGAACTTATGGTGACCACGTGGCTTCCTTTTTGTAAATAAGGCAAGCAAATACGAGTCAAATTAGCGACACCAAAAACGTTGACTTTATAGATATTTTCGAAATCTTCTTGGGAAGTTTCCGAGAAAGGTTTCAACAATAAACTTCCAGCATTATGGATAATAATATCCACTTTGTACCAAGAATGGGACAGGAAATTTCCAATCTTTTCCGTTTCAGTTTCGTCGGACAAATCTACAGAAAGACACGTAATATTTTTATTTTCGATAAGTGTCTGAGGCGTTTTTCTGGAAATTGCCAATACATTATAACCCGCATTGGCAAATTGCAAAGCCAACTCATAACCAATTCCTCTTGAGGTTCCCGTAATGATGATATTTTTCATAAAGCGAAAATAAGCAAAAACTTTAAAAAAAGTGATTTTTGGGAGAAGTGATTCTTTAAATATAAAATTTTTAACTCCTGATTTTTTCATAATTTTGGACAAGAATTAACAAACTTTTGAATTTATTAAAAATGGCAGAAAAATTACAATTGCAGGTGGCAAAATTAAGTGATATTGAAGGCGTTTTGGACTTACAAAAACGCTACCTCGTTTCTAATCTGACTGAAGAAGAAAAGAAATCTGGGTTTGTAACCACTCCTTTTTCCGTAGAACAACTGACTTATGTCATCAATAACGAAGGGCTTTTTATTGCCAAAGACAATGACAAAATAATCGCCTATATCTTTGCCGAAAGCTGGAATTTCTTTAGTCAATATCCTATTTTCGAACATATGATTAGTTTGTTTCCTAAACTTAAATTTTTGGATTTTGAAATTAATTCCATCACCAGTTTTCAATATGGTCCCATCTGTATTGACAAAGAATACAGGGGAAAAGGCTTGATTAATTTACTTTTTGAATTTATGCGAATACACGTTGTGAAAAAATATCCGTTGAGTTTAACTTTCATCAACAAAACCAATATTCCTTCCTATAAAGCACACACCGAAAAACTAAAATGGACAGTCATTTCCGACTTCGAATTCAACAATAACAACTATTATATTTTGGCTTATGATATGAATAAACCCACTTTGCCAACAGCCTAATTCTTTTTCGAGCTATAATATTTTTTGTAGACTTTATAAACCTGAACAACTGCCAAAGCAATAAAAAACAATGGAATTATAACTGGCATTACATATTTTGTAAGGCTTCCCGTGGTTTGTGAAATGGAATTCAAAGCCAATATCAAAGCCAGCATTCCCAGAAATATCCCCATTAAAGTCCCAATAATGTAAAAATATTTAAGCTTTTTCTCGACTGAAATATAGCCGGAATTTATCAAATATAGATTCCAACCTGTCCAAAAAGGGACTTGAAGAAAATTCAAACAATTCAAGAAAACTCCAATCAAAAAAGGCGAATACATTACATATTTTTCTAAATAATCGTGATTTTTTTCCGTTTGATTCGAATGAGAATAAAAGGAATACGCCAAAATCAACAAGAAGAAAATGGCAAAAATCTCGATAGCCTTCATCAATTTTTTATTATTGACCAACGAATTTGCAAAAATCAAGGTAAAATAAATCACGAAAACCTCAACAGAAATAATCCCAAACAAGAAAAAAACCAAATTGTTCATTCCGAATTTTGAATAGATTTCGAAACCTACAATATTTAAATATCCCAGCGGAATCGAGCCAACAAAGCTGACCAAAAATCCAACCAATATGTTTTTTAAGGCTTTCATCTGTTAGAAATTGACTATTTTTTTACTCTGCTCTAAATGCAAGCGGTATTCTTTCATCCCTTCTTTGTGAGCTAAATACGGAAAGCCTTTTTTATGATTTTGCGTGCTTATTTCAAACATAAATGTAATGTGTCGTGCCAATTCCTTCCAAGCAAAAAACAACGAATGTCTCGGGTCATAAATATGCGTTGGCTCACTTGCAGCACCGTTCAACTCTACAACCGAAAAATTTTCTCCGTTTTCCAATTCATCCCAACTATTGTACATAACGTCCAATCTTCCAAAGTAAAATCCTGGAATTTTCAAACACATTTCGTTGATGGTTTCGGTTAATTTTGGACTAATCCAATGACTTCCATCGATGAATTTTGCGCCGCGAGCGTGATTGCCATAAGGAACTAAATTTAGTTTTTCTCCCTCAGGCAAAATATTTAATAATTTCTCTCCATATTCTAATTGCAAAGTTCTCAACTGCAATTCGTAACGAGGATTTTGCTTGATTAATTCTTCGGTAGTCGAAATGCCATCGCCAGTAACAATTAGGAATTCTTTGGAAACAATTCCGGTTATTCTTCCCGTTTTTTCATTGGGATAACGCACATAAAAAATACCAACTTCATTTTCAAAGGGAATCAAATCCTGCACTATATAATCAAAATTAGCTTTATTATTATAGGATTGTAATTCTTCTGAATTGTGAATTTTTTTTACGGCCGAACCTCGTAAACCTATATCCGGTTTTGCAATAACCGGATATTTTATGGCGGAATCTTCGATTGTTTTTAGAATTTCTTCTAACGAAGAACCTTCAATTATCAACTCGGTTTTTGGATAATATTGTTGCGGAATCAGATTGTAGATTGCTTTTTTACTTTCCATAATAAATCCGCCATTTTTTATCGTTGGATTGCACGCATTAAAAAAGAAAATTGATTTTGCCTTTATGGCATAAAATCCCCAAAGAAAATAAATGGGTATGTAAACAACCAAGAAAGGCCAATATTCCCAATGACTGAGCTTATGTATAAAAAGTTTAATGTTTAAGTTTTTAAATTTCAAGCTATGATTACTTAAATTATTAGGAAAGAAGTTTCGAAATCTTTGTTTGCAATTAAATCATAATGCAGAATGGAAACCTTGTTTTTATCGATTACGGATTGCGTTATGCTCAAGGTCTTCAATTCTCCGTTTCGATCGATGACCAAGCCGTTTTCCTGATTTTCTTCTTCGGTGCAGCGATGAAAATGAAGCATTTCAGTTTCGGAAATTTCTGGATTTGATTCTAAAAAAGAGTAAAACCAATTGGAACGATTTTCTCGAATTGCCGTTGGATACAAAGTCGCCGATGACCAAACGTGATTTTTATTCGTTTCTAATTGTATGCTTCCCTTTTCTATTCCGTTCCAGCGAAGTTGAAAAAGTTCGTTGTTTTGAAATAAAACCAAGGTAAAAGGTTCTATGTTTCTCAAATCAATTTCTTGCCAAAAATCCTTTGGCGACGAGCTGCTAATCATCTCCAAAACTATTAGACCACGGCTTTTTCGGTAAGGAAGTTGAACTTGGTGTTTTTCGTTCGCGCCATTCAACAAAACCAACACTGTTCCGTTTTCATCGACCACAAACCAAGTTCCTCCAGCATATGGATCTTTTGGAAAAATGACATTCCTGTTGTTTATGACATAATTGCGAGGTTCAACGGCGGTTGGTCTAAGTACTTTTTCATCACGGTTCGAACTAATGATGGTTTTTCCATTTGCCGAAACAAAACTTACTGTACACATTGATTTCTGTATTCTATTGTAGAACGTGCAACTCCAAAATTTTCGCCAATTGCAATGGTTTCATACTGAAAAATTGCCACTTTTATCAAGGCTTGATGGTGAATACAGTGTTCAAAATTATAAAGCAATTCTCTATAATAATTACTTTCGGTCGTGATTTCATTACCGTCAATTTTTTGTCGTAAGAGAATTTTTTTATTTGCTTTATCCAAATTATTTTGGATAGAAACAATTTGTTGAATGGCAAAATCAGTATCGGTTTGAATTAAAGTGTTTCTTTCTCGTTTGTCATAATTCACGATTCCAGATTCATATTGATTTTCAAGACATTGAAAAAGTTCAATAATATGACGTGTATGTTCACCAATACTGGCATTGCTCAACTGAAGGCAAGGACTTGAATATTCCGCATTGGACAATTGATGGAGTAAATCGATCAATTCATCAAGATTACTGTTTATGGAAGTTAACAACATTTTTATAATTTAAATTTTAACAAATCCGAGATTTTATTTTTATTCTGAAAAACCAAAAATGCACAACAAAGAAAGGTAATTATTGCCAAAATAAAAAGTGTTCCTCCATCGTTTTGAACTTCGATTCCAAGTACGAATAGATGAGAGAAAATAGCGCCAATCATTACGCCACAGCTCATTAATGCTCCCAACAATGTTGTTCTTGGTATTAAAATCAAGATAACCGCAATCAATTCGGCAATTCCGGAGCCAATTCTCCCATAAGGTTCCATTCCTAAAGTCGTGAAAATATAGACGCTTTCATCAGCTCCCGTGAATTTAAAAAACAAGGTTTGCAATAAGATTACTGATGCTACTATTCGGACAATCCAAGTTAGTGTTTTCATAGTTTATTTTTTTATTTGTACAATTTTTTCCAATTAGTTTCTGCTTTTGCTTTCAAATTAGCTTCATCTTTATTCCAGCTTTTCAAAGTATTATTGAAATAAGCATTGTAAAATAAATATAATTTTCCGTCAACAATTTTGAAAGTTTCAGGGTCAATTTCGACTTTTTCGCCTGAATTTCCCATTGCATAAGCACACCAACCACCAAATTTCGGTTCATAACTCATTGGCTTTTTTATAAAAGCATCTCTATTGGCAACCGACGAAAAATTATAAATTATCCCTTCAAAGTTAGTTGAAATTTCTTTCTTCCCTTTTAAGGGTTTTCCTTTAAAATAGGAAACTGGATCATAACCTTGAATGGCAACTTTGTTTTCAAGATTGAAATGTGCTATTCGTTTATTTTCACCTTGCGCAAAAGCCGACAAAGAAAAAAAACCAATTAATAAATAGATAAGTTGTTTATTCATTGTGATTTAATTTTTAAATTCTGTTTTGAAAATTTCTTTGGCAAAAATAGTATGAATCAAAAACAGCATTTGTCGGCTAGTTTACAATGGAGGAAGAATAGTCAAATTATTGTTTCGAAATTGATTTCCCTAATGCGATAAATTTCCCTGGATTTTGATAACCACCACTTTGCATAATCACTTTCCCTGCTGAATCGATGAACAATAATGACGGATAACCTCTTAAATGGTATCGTTCTGCAAGCATTGCCCCTTCGGCTTGTTCACCATCAAGAGCCACATTTATAAAATTCGAATTATAGAATTTCCCAACTTCCTCATTTGAAAAAGTGTTCTTCTTTAATTTTTTGCACGGCCCACACCAAGTTGCATAAATGTCAAGAAAAATTAGCTTGTTTTCTTTCTTTGCCAATGCCAGTGCTTCGTTCCAAGTTCCTTTGTGGAATTGGATTCCTTCTTTATTATCAGCTTTAAAATCCACTTTTGGATTATTAAAAGCATAAACAGCCACCACAACGATGACTGCAAATACGGTAAAAATTTTGTTATTACTCATAATTTTATATTTAAATTTTAGAAGTCGTGACCCAAGCCTAAAAGGCTAACAGGCGAAGCAATCTTCGATTTTATAATTTTAGATTTTAGTATTCAGCTTCAACGGTAACTTCAATGATTTTGGCAATGTTTGTAGATGGTTTTCCCTTTTTAAAAGCAATTCCATAATCGGCCAAGACAATATAAAACTTGCTTTTCAGGATTATTGTTGAGCCTTTTACAATTATTGTTGCCTTTTCGCTGATAGTTTTTGTTGTGCCTTTTATGGTTAATTCTCCCGAAACTTCGGCATTATAAGTTCCGTCTTTTTTGAAATTCACTTGGGAAAGATTGGTTATTTTTCCAACTAATTTTGATTTTGGTTCTTTTTTGGTATCCAAAAAATCAGAACTGTTAAAATGCTTTTGCATTAACTCTTTTTCAAATTCAAAACTTTGCATTGGAACAGAAAAAACGACATCTCCGGTTGACGTATCTAATGTACTGACACTTTTAAAATTACTAGATTTAATATCCTCAATTGGTGTGTGTGAAAAGAAGCTGATACTTGTTTTTTGGCTCACTACTTTTTGAGCGAAAGAAGTTGTTGTAGCAACTAAAAGTACTAGAACTGAAACGATTTTTACGATTGAATTTCTCATAATTAATTAATTTGATTGTTAAAATATTTGTTTTTGATTTATTTAGAAACGACGCTACACTTTTCCATAATGACATTTTCGTACATTTCCAGATCTTTGTCATAGGAAGCACCAGAACGAATGACGCCTTTAACAGTAATGGTTTCGCCAATTTTTATTTGATTTGCTGATACGTTAATTTCAGGAGTAAAAGTGCAGCTGACTCCCGCATTATCCGAAACAGATTTAAGTAAGATGACTTTCTGTTTGTTGAAATCTTCGGATATTTCTGCAACTATTCCTGATATTTCCAGAATTTTAGAATTGCCTTCTTCGTCTAAATATTTTTCGTTGGCACCCTCTGGATTTGCCAAATATTCCTTGACGATTTGACTGGAACTAAAACTGAAGTCTGTTTTAGATTCCTGAATATTGCGATGCGGTTGATTGAATTGATAATACACAATTGAACCTGCTGCTATTAACCCTAGAACGAGCAATGTCAGCGAAATTTGAATGATTTTTTTTCTTTTCATAGTCTGATGTTTCTTGATTACTAAAGGTTAATACCAATAGTTTCAAAAAATCACCCAAGAGAATGAAAATTTTCAAAATTATTTTTTTTCTTCCTGTTCCTTTACTTTCCGGATTTGTTCAACGCACTTGTGTTTTTGGTTCTGTGCATTGTGCTTACTGGAATAACCGTGTTCTTTTTGAATTTGCTCGATTGGTTTATTTTTAAAAAACATATCGTGCATCAACCGGTTGCAATGATCCGTAATCTTAGTCATATAAAATTGAAGTTTATCCCAATATGTTTTTTCCTGTTCTATCGAAAGCGTTATTTCCTCATAGAATTTATTGTCGTGAAGATCCGTTATTTCAGTTTCGCGGTAAGCATTTCTTAATTTTTTCAACCACAAATGTTTGGCTATTGCCATAATATAAGTTTTGATGGAAGCCGATAATTGAAAGTCGTCCTGACGCAATTTTTGGATAAGAACTAGCATTGTATCCTGAAAAATGTCTTCTGCATCTGAAGTTGAACCACTATTATTGGTAACAAAATGATTAATTGTCCTGAAATAATTTTTGTACAATTCTCCGAAAGCATAATTACTTTCTCCCTTCAGGTCAATTATTATGTCCGTATTTGAATCCATATTGCTTTTGAAATAATCTAAATTTAGTTTGTTTAATTCGACAATTTACAATTTTGTAATGTCTTGAATAACGATTTCTTTTCTATTGTAAATCAGCAGTCCGTTAACCTCCATTTCGTTAAGTAATTGGGTTGCGGTTTGGCGGGAAGTACAAATAATCTGGGCAATATCGTTTTGGGTCAGATAATTTTCAATCACTACTTTATTGCCAATTATTTTCCCTTCCTTTTCTGCCCAATCTTTTAAAAACTGATATAATCTGGTTTTGGCATCTTTGGAAATCAAGTTGGAATAACTATTTCTGATTCGTTTCATTTTCAAACCAACAAATTTGGTATAGGACAACGCTAAACTTGGGTTTCTTAACAATAAATCTTCAAAATCTGACATCAGGAAACTACAAATTGCCACGTCATCAGTCAAAACTTTAGCATATTCATTAGAATTTTTATCGTTTTCTAAGGTCAATTCACCAAACAAATCTCCCTTTTGAATAATATCTTTTATGGTTTCATTCCCTTCTTCATCAACCGCCACAATCTTGATATTTCCCTTTTTGAGCAAAAAAATTCTTGGAACATCCGATGAGGAAAAATAGATAGTTTCTCCCTTTTTAGCTTTTTTAAAACCAATAATAATGCACAATTGCTTTATTTGAGACATGCTTAGCGTACGAAACAATTTGTGATCGCGCAAATACCAATATTTTAAATCTTCATACATAAGATAAGTCTGCTGTTGTAAAAGTATGTAAAATTTCAAATCAAAAAACCCTTTCAGTTTTTATAAATACCAAAAGGGTTTTGAAAATTAACGTTTATTAAAATCATCCAGCAATAATACTTCTGGAAATTACGATTTTCTGAATTTCGGAAGTGCCTTCATAGATTTGGGTAATTTTGGCGTCACGCATCATTCGCTCCACGTGATATTCTCTAACATAGCCATTTCCGCCGTGGATTTGCACCGCTTCAACAGCCGTATCCATAGCAGTTTGTGATGCAAAAAGTTTCGCCATTGCGCCACTTATATCATAATTCTTATTGTTGTCCTTGTCCCAAGCCGCCTTCATACAAAGATGTCTTGCGGCTTCAATATTCACTGCCATATCGGCAAGTTTAAATGCAATTGCTTGATGATTACAAATTTCTGTGCCAAAGGCTTTTCGCTCTTTCGAATATTTCAATGCCAATTCATAAGCTCCCGAAGCAATGCCCAAAGCCTGTGAAGCAATGCCAATTCTTCCGCCAGCCAAGGTTTTCATTGCGAATTTGAAACCAAAACCGTCTTCTCCTATCCTGTTTTCTTTTGGAACTTTCACATCATTGAACATCAAAGAATGCGTATCCGAGCCACGAATTCCCATTTTATGCTCCTTTGGACCAACAGAAAAACCGGGCATATCTTTGGTCATAATCAACGCATTGATTCCTTTGTGTTTTTTATTGGCATCGGTTTGAGCAATAACAATATAAAACGAGGCCGTTCCTCCATTAGTAATCCAGTTTTTTGTTCCGTTTACTAAATAATGGTCGCCCATATCAATTGCGGTAGTTTTTTGCGAAGTGGCATCGCTTCCAGCTTCAGGTTCACTCAAGCAAAAAGCACCGTGAATTTCTCCCGAAGCTAGTCTTGGCAACCATTGTTGTTTTTGTTCTTCGGTTCCAAAAGCCTGCAAACCCCAACAAACAAGCGAATTATTGACAGACATTACCACCGAAGCCGAAGCATCAACTTTAGAAATTTCCTCCATTGCAATAACATAAGAAATCGTATCCAAACCACTTCCACCATATTTTTCATCCACCATCATCCCCATAAACCCTAGTTCTCCCATTTTTTTAACTTGTTCAGCTGGGAAAATTTGTTTTTCATCTCTTTCAATTACACCAGGTAGTAGTTCGTTTTGGGCAAAATCTCTGGCGGCTTGTTGCACCATTAGTTGTTCTTCGGTAAGATTAAAATCCATAATTATATAAAATAAATGTTGGTTTTTGTTATAAAAATATGCTCAAAGGTACTTTTTTATAATGAAATTTTCAATTTTGATTAGTAAATTTGGACAATGAAAAAAAATAACTATAACGTTATCGGAGTTATGTCGGGAACCTCTCTCGATGGCGTCGATTTGGCCCATATAAAATTTCGTATAAATAACTCTAAATGGACTTTCGAAATACTTGAAAGTGAAACAATTAGTTATAATCAGCACTGGTTAAATCATCTAAAATCAGCTGTTGACTATCCGGAAACTGAACTAAAAAAACTAAATAAAGGTTACACAAAACTCCTTGCTTCGATAATTTCTAATTTTATAAAAAAACACCAAATCGAAAATCTTGATGCTGTTTGTTCACACGGTCATACTATTTTGCACCAACCAGAAAAAGGTTTGACACTTCAAATTGGCAATTTACCGGAAATTTCAAGCTTGATTCATCAAACCGTGGTTTGCGATTTCAGGGTTCAAGATGTTGAACTTGGTGGCCAAGGTGCTCCTTTGGTTCCAGTTGGCGACCGTATTTTATTTTCAGAATATGATTATTGTATGAATTTAGGCGGTTTTTCAAATGTTTCTTTTGAACAAAATGGGGAGAGAATCGCATTTGATATTTCTCCTGTAAATACAGTTTTGAATTATTATGCCAACCAATTAGGATTAGATTATGACGATAAAGGCAACATTTCAAGAACTGGAAAAATTGACGAAAAATTGTTGCAAAAACTAAACGTTTTGGATTTTTACCAACAAAAATTTCCTAAATCATTAGGATTCGAATTTGTAAAGGAAATCGTTTTACCCTTAATTGAAACTTTCGAAATACCCATCGAAGACAAATTACGAACTTTCACAGAACACGTAGCTTTGCAAATTGCTTTAGCTTTACCTAGCAAAAAAGGCGGCATATTAATTACTGGAGGTGGCGCCTACAATGATTTTCTTATAGAACGCATTCAATCCCGTTTACCTGAAATGAAAATCGTAATTCCTCCAAAAAAAATTCTGGAATTCAAGGAAGCCTTGATTTTTGCTTTGTTGGGAATCCTAAAACTACGAGGGGAAAATAATGTTTTGAGCAGTGTAACAGGGGCAAAAATAAATCATAGCTCAGGAAAAGTTCATTGTTTTTAAGAATAAAGGGGGAAATATTTTCTTAAATCTGAAATATGTAATTATCACCATCTTTTCCTTATAATTAGCAAAAAACCCCAAGATTTTAATCTCAAAAAATTACATTTGCAATAGTTTCGTCATTACATCAAAACAATTAATTTATCATTTTATGGAAGTAATTTTAGTTTTTCTATTCATCATTGGCTACCTGTTAATTACATTGGAACACCCATTAAAATTGGACAAATCAGTACCTGCTTTATTGATGGCTTCAACGATGTGGGCCTTTTTGTCTATTGGTTTTAATTTGGGTTGGTTTTCAGTTATCAATGAAAGTGGGGTTGTTTTTAATATTTCCAATGGTGATCTTGAAGTCCAAAATGAAGGTTTTTTAAATACTTTAACTGGTCAATTTAGCGCCACGTCCGAAATATTGATTTTCCTGATTGGAGCAATGACCATTGTCGAATTAATCGATTTACACAAAGGTTTTGATGTTATTAAAAGTGCCATAAGTACAAAAAGCAAAGTTCATTTATTATGGATTTTAGGAATTATTGGCTTTTTTCTTTCTGCAATTATTGATAACTTAACTGCCACAATTGTATTAATTACAGTATTGCGAAAATTAATTCACCATAAGGAAGAACGTCTTTGGTTTGCTTCTTTAATTGTCATTGCTGCCAATGCTGGCGGTGCTTGGTCACCTATAGGCGATGTAACAACCACTATGCTTTGGATAGGAAATAAAATTACTGCCGGAGGTTTAATGGAATATGTTGTTATTCCTTCTGTTGCCAGTTTTGTAATCCCTTTTGCGATTGCATCCCGGCTAAAAGCTTTCAGGGGAGATGTCAAAATCCCCGAAGCACATATTAGTGAGGAGCAAGAACGATTATTGAGCAGTACAAAAATGCTCTATTTGGGTCTTGGTGCTATCATTTTTGTACCTATCTTCAAAACAATAACTCACCTTCCACCCTATTTAGGAATGGTATTTAGTTTGGGAGTGGTCTGGTTATTTTCAGAATTCATTCATCCAGAGGAAAATTTCGACAAGGCAAATAACAAAAGATATTCAGTACACACAGCATTATCGAGAATAGAATTTTCAAGTGTCTTATTCTTCTTAGGAATATTAATGTCGGTAGGATGTCTGGAAGTATTAGTTTTTGGCAGCATATCGAACGTTCAAACTGGAACATTACGTTTTGCGTCCGAAAGCCTGTCTAATGCAATTCCGAATATGGATTTAGTAATCATATTACTGGGAGCATTGTCATCAGTAATCGACAATGTGCCATTGGTAGCAGCCACAATGGGGATGTATACTTTTGAAATTGACCATCCGGTTTGGCATTTTATTGCTTATTGTGCGGGAACTGGAGGAAGTATGCTTATCATTGGTTCTGCAGCCGGTGTTGCCGCAATGGGAATGGAAAAAATAAACTTTATTTGGTATCTAAAAAAGATAACTTGGCTTGCCTTCGTTGGATTTATGACTGGAGCACTCATTTTTATTGGAATAGAACATTTTTTTAGGTAACAATTTATTGTAAATTTCGACGTTTTAAGTTCAATATAAAAAATCAAATATGACAGCTTTTCTTCAAATCGATACAACAGCACAAGCCGCACAAGCTGCAGCAAATGTCGCAGAACAATTAGGGACAAAACCGGAATTATCAGTAATGGACATCGTATTTAGTGGGGGAATCGCAGGTCAAACCATTATGTCCGTGATTTTTATTATGCTCTTTTTTGCGATTTATCTCTATTTCGAAAGACTTATGGCAATCAATGCAGCGTCGAAAATCGATTCTAATTTTATGAATAATATTAAAATAAACATCATAAAAGGCAGAATTGATGCAGCAAAATTGCTTTGTGCCCAAACCAATTCGCCAGTGGCACGATTGATAGAAAAAGGAATTTCAAGAATAGGAAAACCCCTTGCAGACATCCATACAGCTATTGAAAATGCAGGAAAATTGGAGATTTACAAGCTCGAAAAAAATGTGAGTATGTTGGCAACTATTTCGGGAGCCGGACCAATGACCGGTTTCTTGGGAACCGTTGTGGGAATGGTAATTGCTTTCCACAAAATGGCCGAAAGCGGCAACAACAAAATTGAAATGAGCACTCTATCCGAAGGAATTTATACAGCAATGATGACCACCGTCGTTGGTTTAATCGTGGGAATTATTGCTTATGTGGGTTACAATCATTTGGTTTCGAAAACCGATAAAATTGTGAACCAAATGGAGGCCAATGTAGTTGAATTTCTGGACTTGTTAAACGAACCAACTTAGTTATGAATTTAAGAGGAAGAAATAGAGTTTCGGCAGAATTCAATATGTCTTCGATGACAGATATTGTGTTTTTGTTACTTATATTTTTTATGATTGCATCGACAACAATAACTTCAAACAACGCATTGGACCTGGTTTTGCCAAAATCCTCCGGTAAATCTGATGAAGTGAAAAATGTTTCTGTAAGCGTCAATAAAAACTTAGAATATTTCATTGATAAGGATAAATTTGCCGAAAATACATTGGAAGAAAAACTAAAAACGATGCTTGCCAATCAAGCCGATCCAACCATACTTTTACACGTTGAAGAAGGTGTTCCTATTGAAAGAGCGGTAAGTGTTATGGATATTGCCTATAGAAATAAATTTAAAATTGTTTTGGCAGTAAGCCCAAAATAGAACAAGAATGAAAATTTTAGAAACCGAATACGAAAAAAAATCATTTGCACTAACAACAGCATTTTTCATCTTGTTGTTCTTGTTATTGCTGTTTCTAAAACTGACTGTTGACCCCATTCCTGCAGAACTTGAAGGCGGTGGTGGCGGTGGAGAAATCGCAATAAATTTTGGAAACAGCGAAGTAGGTTCGGGTAAAAATTATCAATCCAAAAACTTATCGATTCCTGTTGTAAAATCAGTTCCTGTTAAAACTATCGCTCAAGTCGAAAAAGTTTTGACACAAGAAACCACCGAAGCACCCGTAATTTCCCAAACAAAAAAAATTGAAAAAGTAATCACTCCAAAACCTGTTATAAAAGAAGTTCCCAAACCTTCAAAATCAACAACAGACGCTTTGTCAAGCATAATGAACGGTTCAAACAAATCAGGTAATGGAAATGATAAAACTGGTGGTAATAAAGGAAGCCTAAGTGGCGACCCCAATGCAAAAGGTTATAGTGGAGGAGGCGGTTCAGGAAATGGAACTGGTGGAGGAAATGGTTCAGGAACAGGATTAGGCAACGGAAGCGGCTATGGAAACGGTTCTGGAAGCGGAACTGGAAATGGGAATTATCAATTAGGGAACAGAAAAGCATTAAATAAACCAGAACCTAGATATCTTTGCAACGAACAAGGAACAGTTGTCGTTCAAATAGCAGTTGACAAAAACGGAAAAGTTATTTCTGCAAATCCTGGAGTAAAAGGCACAACAAACACAGCAAGATGTCTGTTAGATCAAGCTAAAATTGCAGCATTGAACACAAAATGGCAATCTGATGATACTGCCCCCGACACACAAATTGGTAAAATTATCTATAATTTCAAATTGACACAATAAACTAATTGTCAACAGTATCCCAATAAATGAACTATCAAGAAACGATAAACTGGATGTTTAATCAACTCCCGATGTACCAACTTCAAGGTGCTTCGGCTTATAAAAAAGATTTAACCAATGTTCATTTACTTGTAGATCATCTTGGTAATCCACAAAAAAATCTCAAATGCATTCACGTTGCCGGAACAAACGGCAAGGGTTCTACCTCACATATGCTGGCATCAATCCTTCAGGAAGCTGGTTATAAAGTTGGATTATATACTTCGCCTCACTTAAAAGATTTTAGAGAACGAATTAAGATTAATGGAAAAGAAATTTCGGAAGATTTTGTATGCGAATTCATCAATACAAATAAATCTTTTTTTGAAGCCAATGATATGAGTTTCTTCGAAATGACGGTGGGACTTGCTTTCGAATATTTTTCCAAAGAAAAAGTAGATATTGCCGTCATCGAAGTGGGAATGGGAGGAAGACTTGACGCCACAAATATTATCACACCACTTGTTTCCGTAATCACAAATATTGCCTTAGACCATACTCAATTCCTTGGAAACACTCTTGAAGCAATCGCTTATGAAAAAGCCGGAATTATCAAACCCGAAATTCCAGTAGTCGTTGGAGAATATACAAAAGAAACAAAGCCTGTTTTTTTAGCAAAAGCTGAAGAAAATAATTCAAAAATATATTTTGCTTCCGAATTAATTTCTGAAAATTATCCTTCAGATTTAATTGGCGATTATCAGATTCATAATAAAAAAACAGTAATCCAAACCATATCATTATTAAGTTTACTAGGGAAATTTACAATTTCTGAAGACAACATTAAAACAGGCTTATTGAATGTAGTAAAAAATACCGGACTTCTTGGAAGATGGCAACAACTGGGAGAATCCCCAAAAATTATTTGCGACACGGCACATAATAAAAATGGTTTGGAAATCGTGATGAGGCAAATCCAAAAAGAAAAATACGAAACTTTACATATTATTTTGGGTGTGGTAAACGATAAAGATTTGAATGATATTTTACCACTTTTTCCAAAAAATGCCAAATATTATTTTTGTAAACCCAATATTCCTCGAGGATTAGAATCGGATGCTTTAAAAGAAAAAGCACTAGACCATCATCTTTCAGGCAATATATATACCTCTGTTGCAGAAGCTTACATACAAGCCAAGAATAATGCCACAAAAAATGATTTTATTTTTGTTGGCGGGAGCACTTTTGTAGTTGCTGAATTACCACTAAATAAAGGAATTTAACTTTCTCTGCTCTTTTTTTTGAAAAATTATTTTAATTCAATCTAAATAAATCATTGTAAATGTGTTATATTTAAATTTAGTTTATTAATTATTAACCATTTAACAACTAATTTTTATGAAAGCAAACAAATTTTTAGTGTTAGGAATGTTAATTTTTACATTTCTTTTGAATACGGGTGCCCGTGCTCAAGAAGATCCGAAACCTGTATACATTACAGTAACAACTATGCATCGGAATTTAGATGCTGACAGAAAAGATTGGCAAAAAACAGAAAAAGAATACTACGACAAGGTCACCAGCAAAAATGATTTAATAATTGGTTCGGAAATTCTAAACCATTATTATACAGCAAACAGTGGCGAAGTATTATTTGTTTCTGTCTATAATACTTGGGAGGATATTGAAAAATCAAATGACATCACAGATGAATTAATAAAAAAGGGCTGGCCAGACGAGAAAGCAAGAAAGACTTTTTTTGACAAACAAAGAAGCTATTACACAACAAAGCATTCTGATGAAATATATACTTCACAACCAATGGTTGGCGAAAAACAATTAAAAACCGATTCGAAAGAACCTATGATTGTTTACATTCGCAAGTCACAATTGTCAATGAACGGACAAGGAAAAGGATTGAAAGAATTCAATGAAAAAGTGACTTTGAAAAATCCATATATCAAGGCCTATTATCCTCATCGTCATTTTTGGGGCTCGGATAGCCGAGATTTTATGGAAGCTTTTTTTTATGATTCATTTAGTGATATAGAAAAATCAAGTGATAAAGATGATGAATTAACTAATGCAGCGTGGCCAGATGCGACGGCCAGAAAAACATTTATGGACGAAATGAACAAAGCTTTTACAGGTCTTCATGGTGATTATATTTACCACAATGAGCCCACAATGTCTAAATAGATTCGGTACATTTCAAATAGACTTCGTTTGTAAGTAATAAACGAAGTCTATTGGATATAAATCTTAATAAATTAAACCCCAACGAAATACAAATTCGTCAAAAATAATATTGAAATTTCTATAAAAATATTTTGCAAAAGCAAAAAACCAACCTATATTTGCACCCACAATTAGGGCGATTAGCTCAGCTGGTTCAGAGCACCTCGTTTACACCGAGGGGGTCGGGGGTTCGAACCCCTCATCGCCCACTGTCGTGCCAAAAACCTCAAGTTTATTTCTTGAGGTTTTTTTATGACATATCTTCAATGAAATATTCCAGAAAATCCAAAAGTTGGTTTAAAGATAAATCTATATCGCCCACAAAAAACTTCATTCGCTTAGGCAAATGGAGTTTTTTTGTTTTTAGGACAGATTCTAGTTTTTAAACTACACTCAATTCAAAAGGCGCAACTTTTACAAATAGCGGCTTTTAGGGTATTCTATGTTGAACCAGAAAATCATTTAAAATAAAAAATATTTTCTATTTCATTTTTTTGTATTTTAGTTGTGAATTAAATCCCTATCTAATGAAATGTAATTTATGACTTCACTAAAAAACTCTTAATTGAAAACAACCATACTTTTAAAAGTACCTATAAAACAGGGCTTTTCCTCTCGAAAGAAAAACCTTTAAAAGATTATACTGCCCAAATCATTTTGCATTATCTCAAAAAGAACAGTACCGAAGTATAAAAAACAATCAAAACTAAATATTAACAAGTTACCATTTATACTTTATTCAATCCTCAAAAGCCCCAAACAAACACTATGAAAACAGCCTCTGCCCTATACAAAGACCACTCGTTCTGTAAAGAAAGGAACGATGAAGGTTTGATTTTTGAAGAAGCCCAATTGGTAATTGGATTTGGTTCAAGTGCATTAGTGTCTCAAGAAAAATCTTTTTTTGACATTAAAAACAAATTTCCAAATGCCGAAATTGCTTTGTGCTCATCGGCGGGTGAGATTTATGAAAATGATGTTTTAGACGATACCATTTCACTTGTTGCAATCCATTTTCAATCGACTACCTTAAAAACTTCGGAAATAAGCATTGAAGATTTCAGCACAAGTTATGAAGAAGGTAAAACTTTAGTAAAGAATTTGCCCCAAGAAAATTTAAAATTAATTTTTGTTCTTTCTGATGGAGGAAACGTAAATGGCAGTGAACTGGTAAAAGGAATGAATTCTTCAAAAGAAAATGGAGTATTGATTACTGGAGGTTTAGCCGGAGACGGGAAAAATTTCGAAAAAACTTTTGTGGGTTTAAATCATGTACCGCAAACAGGAAAAATAATAGCCATTGGTTTTTATGGAAATGCGTTGGTGGCGTCTCACGGTTCATTTGGTGGTTGGGAATCCTTTGGTCTGGAAAGAACCGTTACTAAATCCAAAGGAAATGTATTATTTGAAATAGATAATAAAAATGCACTTGCTTTATATAAAACGTATTTGGGAAAATATGCAGAAGAACTTCCTGGTTCGGCCCTTCTTTTTCCATTATCGGTTAAGTTTGATGACGATCATAAACCCATCGTTAGGACCATACTTTCTATTGACAATGAAAATCAATCGATAACCTTTGCCGGAGATATTCCAATGGGTAGTAAAATAAAATTTATGAAAGCCAATTTTGATAAACTAATTGATGCGGCAAGTGAAGCAGCAAATTCCTGTTTAAAAATGGCTGAAAGACAGCCTAAACTTGCCATACTAATTAGCTGTGTAGGAAGGAAACTAATTATGCCCAATAGAATTGATGAAGAAATAGAAGCCGTTTCAGAAATATTTGGTAATGAAACAATGCTCACAGGGTTTTATTCTTACGGCGAAATTTCTCCTCTAAATCCAATGGCAAATTGCGAACTCCAAAATCAAACAATGACCATTACGGGTATAAATGAAACAGAATAACTATGGATTATCATAAACTTTTACAAAAACAGATAAAAAAACACTTAACGGCTGATTGTATTGAAAATCCCCTTTTCAAGGCGTTTATCCAATCTGTCAATGATTCCTATTTGGCTTTTGAAAGAGATAAAGCCATTATGGACAACACCTTTCAGGAAAGTGAAAAAGAGTATCACGAAATTAATAATCAGTTAAAAAAAGAAATAGAATTCAAACAATTAGCTGCAAATAATTTATACAATAGCATCAATAAGGACGATTTAGATTATGATATAAATTATGATCATAATGATGATTTGCTTTTTGTTTCAGAATATTTAAAGGCACAAATAGAAAAAAGAAAGGATACAGAAGTAGCACTCCTAGAAAATATGAAAGAGCTTGAAGATTACAAGGCTGCACTTGACCAATCTTCTATTATTGCCATTACGGACGAAAACGGAATTATAAGAACTGTAAATGATAAATTTTGCGAAATATCCCAGTTTAGCAGAGAAGAATTAATAGGAAATACACACCAGCTTATTAATTCAAAATTTCATTCAAAAGCCTTTTTTAAAGACTTGTGGAAAACCATTTCAACCGGAAATATTTGGAGAGGATTGATTAAAAACAAAGCAAAAAACGGTCAATGGTTTTGGGTTGACAATACTATTGTTCCTTTTTTGGATGCCAATAAAAAGCCTTTTCAATATTTAGCTGTCAGTTTTGACGTAACTGAAATTAAAAATGCCGAAGCAGAAATTTTAAAAGCCAAGGAACTTGCAGAACTGAGTGAGGAGCGCAACCGTTTAATAATGAATTCCTCACTGAATTCAATTATTACTATCGATAATAATAAGAAAATTTCTTCTTGGAATCCCCAAGCTGAAACTATTTTTGGATGGAAAAAAGAGGAAGTATTAGGTAAAAATCTGATTGATTTAATTATTCCTTTACGTTACAGGGAGAAATGGAATACTGTAATTGAGCAATATTTAATAAACGGTCAGGAACCCTATTTTAATCAACAAGTAGAGTTTATTTTACTCAACAAAAGCGGCAATGAGTTCTTTAGTGAAGCATCTGTAATTCCAATTTCACAAAATGGAGAAATTTTTTTCTGTGCCTTTCTTCAGGATATTTCCAAAAGAAAAAAAGCCGAAAAGAATCTTTTACAAACGGTTGAATTATTGAAAACCTTATTAGCCAATCTCCAATCCGGTGTCTTGATGGAAGATGAAAACCGAAAAATATTGTTTACAAACCAGCTTTTTTGTGATGTTTTTTCAATTCCAGTTTCTCCTGAAAAAATGATAGGCATTGACTGTACTAATTCGGCAGAACAATCAAAAGAATTATTTAAAGATGCAGCATCTTTTAGTCCCAGAATTGAAGCCATTTTAAGAGAGAAAAAATTAGTGACCGACGAACTTCTTGAAACATTTGATAATAAATTTTTAGCAAGGGATTATGTCCCAATTTTCATCAACGATGAATATAGAGGTCATCTTTGGAAATATACCGATGTTACCCAAAGGATACAAAATCATAAACTGTTAGAACAAAGCGAAGATCGTACTCAAATCATAATGAATTCGGCATTAAATGCCATAATTACAGTTGATAATGCGGGGAAAATAACTTTCTGGAATGATCAAGCCGAAATCATTTTTGGCTGGAAAGAAGAGGAAGTATTAGGAAAAGTGTTTACCGATTTTATGATTCCAGCCCGCAATAAAGAACTTTGGGACTATTCCATATATCAATTTCTAAATGAAGGATATAATGATTTCTTAAATAAACAGGTTGAACTTTTTGGAGTGAAAAAAGGAGGAGATGAATTTCTTGCCGAAATTACAATAACACCTATAACACAAAATGGAGAAACATTTTTCTGTGCCTTTCTTCAAGATATTTCAAAAAGAAAAGAAGCCGAAAATCAACTATATCAAACCATAGAATTATTCAAAACCTTATTGGCCAACCTTCAATCAGGTGTTCTTGTAGAAGATGAAAACCAGAAAATCTTATTTTCTAATCAACTTTTTTGGGAGTTAAAAAATAAATCCTTTTCTCCTGAAGGCATGGAGGGAACAGATTTTTCAAAATCTTTTGAGGAGGGTAAATATTTATTTAAAAATTCTGACAGTTTTGTTCCCAGAATAAATGAATTAATGAATCTCAAACAACCTGTTGTAAGAGAACTTATGGAAACGGCAGATAATCGTTTTCTGGAAAGAGATTATATTCCCATTTTTCTAAACAATGAATACAAAGGACATCTATGGAAATATACAGATGTTACTCAAAGGATGCAAAATCAAAAACTTTTAGAACAAAGTGAGCAGCGAAATAGTTTAATAATGAATTCCTCACTCAATGCAATAGTCAATGTTGACGATGAAGGCAAAATAACGTTTTGGAACCGTCAGGCGACAAATGTTTTTGGTTGGGAATCAGAAGATATTATGGGAAAACAATTAGTTGAAACCATTCTTCCTAATCAGAACAAAAATATTTATGATGCTAAAAATAGAAATAGAATAATAAAAGACGACAATGCAGCCTTAAAAAAACATATTGAATTAATAGGTATAAAACAAAATGGAGAAGAGCTAACTATGGATTGCTCAATTATTCCCATTAATCAAAATGGAGGAAACTTTTTTTGTTTGTTTATTCAAGATATTACTGAAAAAAAAGAAGCAGAAAATATTCGGAAAATTCAAGAAGAAAAATATCAAAATGTTATTGCCCATATGAACCTTGGATTACTTGAGGTCGATAATAATGAGGTTATTCAATATGTAAACCAAAGTTTTGCCTCTATTTCTGGTTATGAAACAAGCGAACTTATAGGAAAAAAACCATCAGACCTTTTCCTCTTTGGAGAAAATTTTGACACCGTTAAAAATAAAAACGAATTAAGAAGAAAAGGGACTTCAGATATTTATCAACTCCCAATCATAAATAAAAAAGGAGACCTAAGATGGTGGGCAATCAGTGGAGCACCCAATTATGATAGCAAAGGTAATGTAATAGGTTCTATAGGTATTCATCTAGATATTACAGAACAAAAGCAATTAGAGTTAGATCTTGAAAAAGAAAAAACAAATGCGATAGAATCTTCAAAAGCCAAAGAAGTATTTCTGGCAAATATGAGTCACGAAATAAGAACACCTCTTAATGCGATTATTGGATTTTTAAGAGAACTAGACAAGCAAGAACTTACGGAGCTTCAAAAAAAATACATCGATAACAGTTCTATCGCCTCTAAACATTTATTAGCCATCATCAATAACATTTTAGATATTTCAAAAATCGAAGCAGGTGAAATGTCGCTCGAATCCGAAGATTTTGTCTTTGAAAAATCCATTTCAAATGTGGCAACAGTTCTGCAACCATTGATAGAACAAAAAGGATTAGATCTTAACATTTCACTTTCGAATAAAATAGAAAAAGTATTAAAAGGAGATGCATTAAGGCTTCAGCAAATTTTATTTAATCTTATTGGGAATGCCATAAAATTCACCAGTAAAGGTAGTATTTCAATAAATTGTGAAGTTTTAGAAAGCACCTATGTTTCCCAAGAATTAAAAATCTCAATATCGGATACCGGAATAGGAATGGAAAGTAGTTATATGGAAACTATTTTTAATAAATTTTCTCAAGAAGATAAAGCGGTTACCAGAAAATATGGCGGAACAGGGTTAGGTTTATCAATAACTAATGAGCTTGTTAAATTAATGGGTGGAAGAATTGAAATTGAAAGCAAAAAAAACGTTGGAACAACTTTTCATATTTTTCTTAATTATCCAAAAGGAAGTAATCAACTAATTGAAGATGATAATGTTGACGAACCCGTTTCGAGCATAGATAACATATCAATTCTTCTAGTAGAAGACAATTATCTAAACCGAATGGTAGCTCAAAATTCTTTACAATATTACAACTGTAAAGTGACTGAAGCTGAAAATGGGGTTGAAGCTATTGAAATATTGAAAAATAGTATATTCGATGTCATTCTTATGGATATACAAATGCCTGAAATGGGCGGTATAGAAGCTACAGAAATCATAAGAAACAAACTAAAACTCACTACTCCCATAATCGCCCTTACCGCTAATGCATTTAAGACAGAAATTGATAGATGTCGTAAAGCAGGTATGGATGATTATGTTACCAAGCCCTTTGATGAGGACATTTTAATAGAAACGATTGCAAAACATACAACAAACAAAAAAACGTCTATTCCTAAAACAATATCATCACAAGAATCCTCAACAGATAAACTCTATAATTTGACTTCTTTAAATAATTTAAGCAGAGGCAATAAGGAGTTCATAGCTAAAATGATCACAGTTTTTGTAGAACAAACTACTGATGCAATTGAAAACTCAACTATTGCAATTAGTCAAGGTGATTTTATAGAAGTAAGTCGTTTGATTCATAAAATAAAACCCAGCGTAGAAAGCTTAGGAATTGCTAGCATACATAAAGAGATGAAACTTCTTGAAAAAATTGCTAAAGAAGCAAAAGACAGAGAACAAATAACGGCTCTTTTCGAAATAATAAAAGAAGTTTTAGAAAAGGCTATCATTCAGCTTAATGACAATGAAATAAATAGTTGATTCCAATTATTTTTCCTCCTGACTTGGAAACATTTTCCAAAATATAAGAAAAAATAGAATTGTAAATTAACAATTATGACTATTGCCCACAAAAAAACTTCATTTGTCCAGACGAATGAAGTTTTTCTTTTTTATCAACACGATTTTACTACTGTTTTTTCTATATTTGAATTTGAAATATTTCTTTCCAAAAAACATTTTTAACTATGAAAAAATTATCTTATATAATTGCACTTGTTATCTCCTTCATTGGGTTTTCCTGTTCTAATAAAACAATAAAAATAGCCTGCCTCGGCGATAGCATAACCGAAGGATCGGGAGTTTATTGGCAAAGTAAACACAGCTACCCTGTGGTTTTGGACAGTATTCTAGGAAAAAAATATGCCGTTTTAAATTGCGGAAGAAGTGGTGCCACTTTATTAAAAAATGGAGATAGGCCCATCTGGATTTGCAATGAATTTTATAATGTTTTTGCTTATAACCCTGACATCATCCTCATTAAATTAGGGACCAACGATTCCAAAACTCAAAACTGGAATAATCAAAAATTTAGGGAAGACTATCAGTCCATAATAGACACCTTTGGCACTATTAAGAAGAAACCAAAAATTATAATTTGTTTACCCGTACCAGCTTATAATCACTCTTGGACTATTAATGACTCCATCATAAAAACTGGTGTCATTCCTGCATTAAAAGATATTGCAAAACAAAACAACCTTGAAACAATTGATTTGTACACTGAATTAAGTAATCATAAAGATTATTTTCCCGATGGAATTCATCCAAACGAAACAGGAGCAAGACTCATTGCCAAAACTGTTGCCAAATCTTTACAAAAGAAATAAACCATTTTAACTGAAAATCTATGGTTTGAATTTAGCAAACAATAATCTATAAAATTGTAAGAGCAAAAAAATCAATCGCAGATTCTCAGATTATTTATACGGATTTGATTTCTAGTCTGGTAAATTTCTCAGAAAAAAATCCCTGATATTGCCACCCATAATTTTATCAATATCCGTTTTTGAAAATCCTTCTTTTTTCAATGCGGTAACCATTAGCGGCAATCCCGTCACGGCAAAATGAGTTTCTAACGCTCCGTCCCAATCAGAACCCAATGCTACTTTATCAACTCCTATTTTATCTGCAACATACCTGATGGATCTGGCAGTTACTGTGGCATCTTTGCCACAAACGGCTGTTTCCCAAAGCCCTATTCCTACTATGCCATTTCTTTTGCCAATTTCCAGTAAATGTTTGTCAGAAAGATTACGCTGGTTGTCACAAACTCCTTTTACACCAGTGTGCGAGACCAAAACTGGTCCATTGTGGTATTTAAAAACATCATCTATAGTTTGTTGCGAAGAATGTGCCAAGTCAATTGTAATATGAAGACTGTCCATCTTTTTTATTAACTGAATTCCTTTTGGGGTCAATCCACCTTTAAACATTCCGTGTGCAGAACCCGCCCATTCGTTGTCAAAAAAATGTGCCAATCCAATATATCTCACGCCTGCCCTATAAAATTCATCAAGATTATTCAAATCGTTTTCCAGGCAATGAGCCCCTTCAATGCCCAACATCCCCGAAGCAAGTTTGTGATTCTTTGTTCTGTCTGCAATAAATTGTCTCAAATCTTTTTTATTGGTAATTACCCTGAATTGCCCATTAGATTTATTGGCAAAATTATGAAGTGATTTACATTGATGTAAAGCCTTATTTTTGATGGAAAACCAAGTGGAAATTGGATTCAATTGCAAGAAATTGAGCAACGCAATCTGGTCGCTGGCATTGGCATCATTTTTTTCGATATTGATTCCCTTTGGCACTTTGCTTACAATTGTAAACACCTGAAAAGCCATATTTGCCTGTTGCATTCTTAGCAAATCGACGTGGCCATAATTATGCTTTTCTAGAAAATTTCTGTCCCAAAGCAAGGCATCGCAATGTAAATCCGCAATAAACGGAATAGAATCAAGCGTTGCATTATTAGAAAAATCGGCAGCCAAAGTAACTTTGTTTTTTGACTGATCAATGTATTTTGGACCAAAAATGAAAGCAATAAGAAGTGAAATTATCATTAATCCCACCACAATTTTTAAAATTTTTTTAAAGTATTTCATTCGATTGCCTTTTTATCTAATTTGCCTTTTTACTTTGCTTTAACATCCAGTTGTAAATGTCAGGATTATCATAAACTCGTGTCCAGCTATCGTGCTGCGCATCATCAAAAATTTCTAATTGTATATCCTTATTGCATTCTTTAAGCTTCTTATAAATATTAATTGAATATTGCACATCGACAACTTCATCAATCAAACCGTGGTAAATTCGTATTGGAATATTGGCTAATTTACAATTTTCGACCATTGGAATTCGATCCACATAACCGGCAATTGGAACCAAGGCAGCAAATAATTCCGGATGAGCATAAGCCAAATTCCAAACTCCCCACGCACCCATACTTAATCCTGTAAGATAAATTCTGTTAGGGTCAATTTTGTTTTCGGTAGTTATTTTTTGAATCAATAAATAAAGTTCCTCAGAATTCCAATATTTCCCATCCGGACATTGTGGGGCTAAAATATAAGCATCCAGTTTGTTGGTTTTTAAATATTTTAATGGTCCGTGAATTTTAACTTTTTCTAAATCATCTCCTTTTTCACCAGAACCGTGAAGGAAAATAATGAGTGGTTTATTTTCTTTGCCATTTTCGGGTTTAGATAATATGTATTTAAGCTCAAAATGGGTTGTGATTTCAGATTTGAAATCTCCAGTTGTTTCCTTTTGGCTAAAACAAGAAAAGGAAATGACTAGTAAAAATAATTGTATGGTATTTTTCATTTTAAATAAATTATGATGTAAAGAGTTTAGATTTTTAAGAAAAAAAGTTGAACGCATTCCGAAAATTTAAAATTTCAAACTTGGAGCAATCTCTTTTTTCCAAATTTCATACCCTTTTGAATTCATGTGCAAACTGTCTTTTATAAAAATCTCCCCCTTGGGTTTTCCATTTTCATTCAACATTTTATTCCAAACATTGATAAAAAAAGTGTTTTTCTCATTCTTTAAAAAAGACTCTATCCGATTATTTCCATCTATCATCTTTTCTCTTAAATGCCAACGAGAAGGGCTTGGCTTCATAGAAACATAAGCAACAAAAACGTCTGGATATTTTTGTCTAATTATTTTGAAAAGTTTTCGAAACCTTTTGTACACAATCTCTCCCGTGACTTTATTATCGTTAGCAATGTCGTTTTCACCACAATAAATCACAATCTGTTTTGGATGATACGGATTTAAAATATCGTTTTTGTACTGGATTAAATTTAACAAGGTTGAACCTCCAAAAGCCCTATTTGTTATGGGATGATTTGAAAAATATTCTTGCACATCTTTCCAATAAGTGAAAGAAGAACTGCCAATAAAGAGGATTTCCTGCTGCTTTGGACTATTTTGCCGGTCAATTGCCTTGAATTTTTGAATGTCGTCCCAATATGGTTTTTCTTTTAGCTTGCATCCAACGAATGAAAACAAAAACAGCAAAAACAGTATTTTAATTTTAAAATTCATTTTGACGGTAATTTATTTGTAAATCTATTACTTTTTTTTCTCGTAGAAATCTTTCAACACGAAAAACGCTTTCTTTTTACTTCCCTCATTCGAAATCAATCCTTTCCGATTGTAACCATCCTGAATTTCTGGAAGCAATCTTCTTGGCGAACGAAAATCAACCAAAATCCAAGGGCTCAAACCTGAAATATTTGGAATTTTCTCAATCATTTTCAGGTTTTGTACGTATAAATACTCTTGGAATTCCTCTGTCCAACGCTCGTTTTTTTCTCCGTGCAAACCTTGTTTTGCTCCTCCACCAAATTCTGAAACAACCACAGGTTTATTGTATTTTGATGTCCATTGTATCTTTTCGGCATCTTCTAAATTTCCACCATACCAACCCAAATATTCATTGAAAGCAACAATATCAAGTTTTTCGGCAATAGCATCGTCAACATAACTATTCAAACCTTCGCTTTTGGTAAGCAACGCAGCACTTATTAAACGAACATTATCTAACGACCTTGCTTTTGTTGCCAAATTGCCTATAAAAGTATTTCGGGCATCCGAAATCGGCGTTTCATTTGCCATAGACCAAATTATGGTAGAACATCTGTTCTTGTCACGGCTAATCATTTCGACCAACTGATTTTCGGCATTTTTGTAGGTTGCTGCATTAGTGAAATCAACCGTCCAATACACGGGAATTTCTTCCCAAACCATCAAACCAATTTTGTCCGCCAATCGTACCATATTTTCATTGTGCGGGTAATGCGCCAATCGAACATAATTGCAACCCAATTCTTTTGCCCAAGTCAATAATCTAACGGCGTCCGCTTCAGAACTTGCCCTTCCTCCTTTGTCATTTTCTTCGTGAATGGAAATTCCTCTCAAAAATACTGGTTTTCCGTTCAAAACAATCTTGGCATCATTGGTTTCTATGGTTCTAAAACCGATGTTGTCTTTGAGAATTTGGTTGTTATATTCTACCGCAACATCATATAATTTTGGACTTTCCGGAGACCAATATTGAATTTTTTTATTGGTAATTTCGAAATTTACTTTTCCTTCGACATCAATTTTCCCTTTAAAATTAATTTTTAATTCCGGAATTTTGACGGTTACAAATTCAGAACTTTTATCAAAATTATTAATCTTCACAAATCCTGAAATCGTGTTCTTTTCTCCTTTTTTGAGTTGGATGGTGTAATCCTGAACGAATGATTTTGGTTCTTCAATCAGCAAAACATCGCGTGTGATTCCACCATAATTAAACCAATCGGTGTTGAGTGTTGGCACACCATCTTTGCGACGGACATTATCTACTTTTACCACCAAGAAATTGTCTTTTGCTTTGATAATCGAGGAAATCTCAAAATTAAACGGAGTGAAACCACCTTCGTGAACACCCAATTTTTTTCCATTAAGATACACCTCAGCTTTGTAGTTTACAGCTCCAAAATATACAAAAAGACGTTTATTCTCTTTCACATCATAATCAAAAGATTTCTTGAACCACACCGTTCCTTCGTAGTAAAAAAGGTTGTCTTTTTGCGAATTCCAATCACCGGGAATAGTCATTGTTGGCGATTTATCAAAATCATATTCCACCAATTCTTGCTTGTTCTGGGCGTGATAATTGCTGTAAAAAGCCGCGTTTTGAACTCCTTTTTGTTGGTCATACGCATCGCGATGAAAACTATAATAACCCGTTTCATACGAATCTACAATATAGTTCCACTCACCATTTAAGGAAGTCGTCACTCTATTTGGAACATTGGTAATCAGTTCTTGGGAAAAGCCAAAAAGAGGCAAAAGGAGGAGAATGTGTTTGAGGTGTTTCATAGTGTTGTTCTAATTTATTTTAGTTTTTCAAAGGTTAGCGCGAGTTCAAAGCTATTAAGTTAAAGAGAAAAGCTCTAGTTATGTCATTGCGAGGAACGAAGCAATCTCATTTGTCACTCCCGTTATGTGATTTGTTTCGCCTGTTCACTTCGTTCGAGTCTCCCGTTGGTCGAAATGACAAAAAACCTTTATTCTTTTGTTGGTACGAGCGAGACGTTAGCGACAGCTGGGATAGTTATTTTCCATTGAACGTCCTTTGTAAAGAATCAGTAATTTATTTAATAATTTCATATTTGTATTATAGTCGTCTATTTTTAGGTATTCTTCTCCGTTGGGATAATCATATACTAAATAATAATGTGTGTTTTTTCCAAAACCATCGCGAATTACTTCTTCGTTTTTGACGCTATCCCAATTGTAAAATTTTGTATTTACCGTTTCTATACCTTTTTCGTTCAAAATAATTTGTGGAGTTGTATTAAAAGCTTCTTTAAATTCTTTATAACTTAAATAAATACCTAACACTAAAATTAATATTCCAAAAATTATATTTTTTGAATTAGATGCTAAATATATTCCAATAACAATACAGCAAATACCCAATAACATTTGGAAAAGATTTTTCATTTTTGAATAGTAAATAATGGTTTGTTTTGAAATTGATGGGTCGTTTTGAAAAATGTCATCTTTGTCAAATTTTGATTTAAGTAATTCCCATTCTTTTTGGTCATTTTGGCTTTTAATTTCAAACTTTTCATATATACTGTTATCAGCACCTATTAATCTTTCTTGAACGGCTCTTTTTTTTAATTCGTGTACATTTCTAACATTTTTAAAAGCCCAAATACGCCATTTAGTTATTGTTATACACCAATAAAAACAAGCTAAAAAAAAGGGAAGAATATAAGTAACAGGAATAATTATCCAACCAGTAATTTTATTTTGAGATTGAAGAATTACACCAATAATAAGGGAGGTAAACAAAATTATTTTTGCGGGATAATTAATTAACCATTTCCCTTTTTTAATTGCACTCTCAACTGTTATATTTCCGTTCATTTTTTTGTTTTATAATTACACCCAACTCGTCAATATCTCTAAAAAATCATCCCAACCCACCCAAAAATCTGGCAGATTGGAATGACAAATATCAAACTTTAAAATCAAATAAATAGCTATTTAGACAATATAATCATAGCCAATCCTGCAATGTACAAAAGCAACATAATATTCAGCAATGACTTAGTCCCTTTTGGCGCTTTGTCGAATTCTTTCCAGATGTAAATTCCCCAAATGGCCGCCACAACGGTTGCGCCTTGTCCTAATCCGTAAGAAATAGCCGGACCGGCTTTGCCTGATGCAATGATGCTCAAGGACATTCCCACGCACCAAATGGCACCACCTAAAATCCCAATAAAATGGTCTTTGGTCACTCCATTGAAATAATCCGAAAAAGAAACCGGCGCACCAATAAACGGGCGTTTCATTTGGATGGTATTGAACACAAAACTGCTGACAACAACTCCAACGGCAAAAATCACCAAAGCGGTGTAAGGAGTCAGTTTTCCTATTTCGGGCATATTGAAATCGGCAACCATAGAACCTGCGACATATTTGTAAAACAATCCCATTAAACAACCACTTACGACGGATAAAATCAATCCTTTTTTGGACACTTTTTCGGTAAGGTTGGATTGCAATTTTTGATAGGCTCTGGCATTCAAAATAATCGCCAAAGTTATCAGGGCAACACCACCAAAAATCAAAGTTGGATTTCCTTGGGTTGAATCATAATTTACAAGAACACCAAGAACCAATGCAATCCCAATCGCAACCGGAAAAGCAACTGACATTCCTGCAATGGCAATGGCTGCCACGAGTAAAATATTGGCTGCATTAAAAATAACACCTCCAATAAATGCCGAGGTCAAACTGCTGGTTTCAGCTTGTGAAAAATCTTCAAGAAAAGCCCTGCCTTCGGCACCATTGCTTCCTAAAGTGAAAGCCAAGAGCAAAGTGGTCAATAAAATTCCAAAACCATAATCCCAATAAAAAAGTTCAAACCGCCAGGTTTTGGTGGTGAGTTTTGTGGTATTGGCCCAAGAACCCCAACAAAACATAGTGATAACACATAACACAATTGCCAATCCGTAATTTTCTACAATAAACATAAGCTGATAATTTAAAGGTTAATAATAGTAATAATAATGGTTTTAAATACTAATTTTGTTTGTTATTTAGTCCAATTTGTCAGTTCGAGCGCAGTCGAGAACCATTAAAACATATCGACTGCGCTCGATGTGACAAAAATAATATTGAACTAATTTACAATTTCATTTCTATAAGGAACCGATGCTTGCGCTCCCAATCTTGTCACGGAAATAGATGCCGCTTTTATGGCAAAACTTATCGCTTGTGCCCAATCCATTTTTTCGGTAAGGGCAACGGTCAACGCTCCGCTAAAAGTGTCTCCGGCGGCTGTTGTGTCTAATGCTTTTACAACAGGAGCAGGAATTTTTAATTTTAAGGTTGCATTTTCGAAATAAGCACCTTCTTTTCCCAAAGTGATAATCACGTTTTCGACGCCTTTGTCCAGAAAAACTTTGGCTGCCTGCGAAGCGGTTTCTTCGTCAATTACGGTAATCCCCGTTAGCAAAGTAGCTTCGGTTTCGTTGGGTGTAATAAGAAACAAACCATTCAGCAGTTCGTCATCCAGCTTTTGTGCCGGTGCGGGATTGATGATTATTTTCTGGTTATTCGCCTTTGCCTTTTTGGCTATAAAAGCAATTGTCTCTATCGGAATTTCTAATTGCATTAGAATGATTTCAGCATCGGAAACGCCCTTAACTTTCTCAACATCTGATGGAAATAAATTGGCATTCGCACCTGGAGCAACCACAATGCAGTTTTCGCCTTCCTGATTTAAAATTATCAAAGCCGTTCCTGAAGGAGATTCTTCATCAATAAAAACAGATTCGGTGTTGATGTTGTCTTTTTGCAATCCTTCGATGGTTTGTTTGCCAAAAATATCGTTTCCCACTTTGGTTACTAATGTCACGTTGCCTCCCAATCTAGCTGCTGCAACCGCTTGGTTAGCTCCTTTTCCGCCAGCATTCATAAAGAATTTTCCGCCCATTACGGTTTCTCCCGGCAAGGGAAGTTTCGCTGCTTTGACGACCATATCGGTATTGGCACTACCAATAACCATAATTTTGTTTGCACTCATTTTGGTTATTTTTTAGAAGCGTTCAACGGCAACCATACTTTTACGACACCTCCAGTTTGGCTAGCATCAGCGTAAGGGACTAAATTGATGTATTCTTGATTCTTGATTTTTACTTGATAAACCTGTTTCCCAATCCATTGTTTTGGCAAAACATTAGGAGTGAACTTGCTTTCGAAAGTGTAAATCATATTTTTTTGTTCGTTTTCCAAAGTCGATTTTGTGTTTAAAAAACTATCAAAAGCCAAAACTTGTGGCCCTCTTTGAAAGGCAATTTCATTAGGATAACTTTTACCTCCATTTAATGTTTTAATTGGCATATCGAAGGAAATAGCAATTTTTTCGCCCGATTTCCAAAGTCGATTAATTTGCAAATATTCATTGGCTTTGCCTTTGTATTCCTTGTTTCCCACCTTGGCAACAAAAGAATTACACCAAGACGGAACTCTCAATCCAACTGAAAAAATCGCCGTTTCTGAAGTAGTGACCGTTGCAGTAACCTCTCCATTCATTGGAAAATTACTATTTACTTGCACCGACAAATCAATATTTTTTTTATCTAAAGTCGTAATTTTTTCTTTGTAGGACGCGGCTTCATACATCATTATCGTTGGAACATTTTTTACGTTTCCAAAAGTAAAATAAGGAATCATCACAATTCCCCGAGGAACACTCGACGTGCAGCAGCTGATGTAACAAATGAAAGGTTTTTTGTCCATCAGAGGCGTGTAATAACTCACGCAACCTGTTTCTGGATTTTCGGCAGCCAGCAAATGGTTGTAAATTGTTTTTTCGATTTGTTCGGCATATTTGGTTTTGCCCGTTGCATCCAACAGATTTTGGTTGAATTGAATCCAAGTAGTGGTCACACAACCTTCGCCCATATGGTCTTTATCAAAAGCGGGCAATACATCTTCGTCCTGAAAATGTTCCCAAGAACTGGTAGTTCCCGTGACATACAATCTATTGTCAACGATATCCTGCCAAGCAATTTCTATAGGTTTTAATAATTTTTCATCTCCTGTAACTCGGTATAATTTTGCCAATCCCACGAAATTCGAAATCATTTCATACGCTTTGCCGTTGGCCACTTTATTCACCTTGCCTGTTGATAACAAAGTACTGATTATTTTTGGCCCATTTTCGTGTTCCCAAGCGTCCAAAATATAATAACAAAAATCAAGGTATTTTTTTTCTCCCGTGTATTTGTACAATTCGACCATTGGATCCAAAATACTTGTCGCCGCCATTCCCTTGTGCTCCCCGGCCAAAATAATATCACGTTGCCCAGGATTATTCCCGAAAGTAACGCACATTAAATCCCCCATTTTCTTGCAAGCTTCTAAAGCTGGCTCATATCCAGTTGTTTCATAGTACGCAAGCAATCCATATAAATTGTATTTATGCGACCAAACATCCCAACTTGTCCAGTAGTCATTAGGTGTGTAAGTTCCCAAATAACCGTCCTCCAGTTGCGTGTTGATGAGCTTGTACATCATTCGATCCATTTGTTTTTTAAGTCGTGGGTCGTGAGTATTTTTCCAAACATTACAGGCGGTTTCGAGATATTTTCCAACGTGCTCGCCAGCCCAAGGATGAATTCCGGGTCTTTGCATATAAGAACCTATCAGGCCTTCTTCGTCCACTTTCAAGAGGCGTTCTTCCAAGTTTTGCGCCATTCGTTTTCCTAAATAACCTTCCAATTTTTGATTTTCGAAAGGGATTGAAGCATAAGTGTCCTTAATTTTATTTTCCACTACAGGTTTTGGTTCTTTGCCAACGGGAATTTCGATATTGATATTGGCCAAATAAAGCTGCTCGTTTTTGCTGGTAAGCGTACTATTATTGTCGTTAATTTGGTAACCAACTATAACAAAATCATCACTTTTAGATTCAAAATTGGTAAACGCAACAACCGTTTCTGCTCCAATTCTGGAATAAACCCGCACCGGTTTTGTTTCTGTAAATAATACTGTTTTTGCTTTGTTAGAAACCCAATATTTTACGGTTCCTTCAAATGGTGTTTCGGTTTTATTGGTGAATGAAATTCTTGTTACAAAACCATTATTTGGTGTTTCCTCAATGTTTTGATGTACAGAAATAGCGTCGGCCCAGCCAATTGGCTCTAAACTATAAGGCCCTGTGTACATTCCGAATCCTGCGATGTCAGGACTAAAAATACGAACCGCGATGGTGTTTTCCTGATCCCATTGAATGGTGTTTTGAGCAAGAACGTATTGCCGTTCCGCATCCCATTTGGTTTCATAAGATGGTGGAAAGCCACCCGTTTGTCCCACCAATTTACCATTAAAATAGGTTTGATCAACATCATCAATTTTGCCCAAGTTTAGCTTTATCCCTTTTCCGTTTGGAGTTTTCATCGTTGACGGAATCGCAATTTTGATTCGATACCAAGCATACACATTTTTCTCCACTTCGGTAGTTGCCCAGGATTTTCCCAATTGTTTCGTTTCCCAATCATTGTCGTTATAGGCTTGATTAGACCAATCCATATTGTCCCCCATTTTAAACTTGGCCTCGTTGGGAAGATTGATTGTTTGAGCCTGAGAAATTGAAGTGCTAATTAGCACTAAAAAAAGGACTATTTGTGTTTTCGTTATAAAGATTTTCATAATAATTTATTTAATTGGCCAATTTATATTTCACTTCTTTCGTGACAGTTTTCCATTCATCGGTTCTAAAAGGAACGGCAGGAAAACCTTCTTTGTTAAATAAATTACTTTCCGAAGCGTCGCCAATCCAACTGAAATGAACTGCAATCGGGTTTGCTACTTCTTCGCTTGAAAGAATTACTTTATTGTCTTGGATAAAAGCCTTGGCATAATAAAAAACCTGATCCTCACCAGCTATTTCAAAGCCTTTGATGTAACCATATTTATCTGGCGTTGATAATCCTGATCCAATATTATCGAAAGAAACGATGATTTCATTTCCTTTAATTTCCATTGATTTATACATTGGACCATTGCAAACCATTGGAATAGTATAGGTGTTATTCAAGGCCAAGGCAGCCAATCGTTTTCCAACGTCCTGCTTGTTTTGTGGGTGAATATCCCACGGATTTCCAATGTCAGTAGTGACTGCCATTCCAGTATTTGGGACTTTCAAGGTCAATGTTTGAGCTTCTCGAAGTTCTGCCCAATCGCAACCTTCATTACTGTTTCCGCTTGTTGTATAAGTTGCCAACTGCACGAAATAAAAAGGAAAATTGGGATTGTTCCATTTTTGTCTCCAGTCGTTTATCAACAACGGAAAAGCGGTTCGATATTGATAGGCTCTTGGTGCATTCGACTCACCTTGATACCATAAAACTCCTTTGAAAGCATAAGGAATCAACGGATTTATCATTGCATTATGGCAAAGTGATGGAAGTGAATTCTCGTTGATTGTTTTTTTGATGGATTCCACCTGAAATTTCCATTTTCCACTTAACGGAATAATGGTAGTTCCCAAAGTTAATTTCAAATCGGCTGCGTTACCATAAATTCCGCCACCTCCGCCATTGTCGGTCACTCTCACGGCAATTACATTTATTCCTTCTTTTAAAATTCCGGCAGGTATTGTGTATTTTCTTTTAGAATCCCAATAATTTATTCCCCCTACTTTCACTCCATTAACGTAAGTCACATCTTCATCATCTACTTTCGAAAGTTCTAATACGGCTTCTTTTTTGCTGTCATCTGCCGATAATGTGATGGTTTTTCGTAACCAAACAACGCCGTCAAACTCGCCTAAACTTTGTTTTTCCCAAACTTCGGGTTCGTTGAGTTGCGGCCATTTCGAATCGTCGAATGCTGTTTCCTTGAAAGAACCTGAATTGGGATTGTCTAGCATTGAACCTTGCAAATCTTCAATTCTTTTGGCAGAACCGCCAATTTTTAATTTAACAATAGAATCCAGACTGACTTTTGGCATTCCGGCAATCATTTCTTTAAACTCGCTGCTGTTTTCAAAACCTTCACGGCTAATCCAGGTTTCGATATTGGTTCCTCCCCAATTGCAGTCGATGATTCCAACCGGTATCTTTAATTTTTCGTGGATGATTTTGGCGAAAAAATAGCCAACTGCCGTAAAATCTCCCACCGTAGATGGGTTGCAGACTTGCCAGCCCGAAGTTTTAACCTCAGATTCAGGCAAAGAGTTTATGGCGTGAATAATTTTTATTTGGCGTATCAACGGATAATTTGCGGCAGCCGTTACTTCCTCATAATTGCTTACGCCCCAGCCTTTGGGTCTTCCAACCGGCATTTCCATATTCGATTGTCCGCTGCAAAGCCAGACTTCACCAACCAAAATATTTTTTATTTCGATGGTGTTGCTTGCTTTTATGGTCAAATTATAAGGCCCGCCAGCAGCCTCATTATCCAGACGAATCATCCATTTACCGTTTTTGTCGGCTTTTGTTTTTTTGATTTGTTTATCAAAACGGACTTCGATTTTTTCATTGGCTTTAGCCGTTCCCCAAACAGGAATTGACGTATTGCGCTGCAAAACCATATTGTCTGTGAATATCTTTGCGACGGTAACTTGTGCATTTATTGAAATACTACTAATGAGAATAACCAGCAGGAATAAATGATGCTTTTTCATTTTTTTTACTTTATTTTAATACTTCTGATTTGTTTTTAACCTAAACCTCTTATTCAATTTCAATCCAATCCAAATTAAGTACGTTAGATTGAACCAAAACTTTAATTTTATTTTTTCCTTTTTCTAAACTATAATTTCCTAAAATCACTTCTGAAAAATCTTTATTGTTTACCGTGAAATTTATTTTTTTGTTGTTAATTTCAATGATCAATTTAGTAGGTTTTGTTCCACTTGATGCTTTCAACGAAAATTTATATTTTTTACTTTCCAAACTCGTAAAATCATAAACCACCCATTCTGATTTTTGAAGTTCAACGGATTGATCTGACCAGAACTGATCTTTATCCGTGCTGTTTAATTTTATTTTTACAGGTTCGTTTGTCCTGTAAAATTTAGATTTATTGATGGTGTCCAACACAAAATAGGAACGATTAAATCCTTTGAATCCATAATTTTCAGCTTCTATTTTCGCCGGAATTCGAGTGTTTATGGCATTGCATACATCTTCAAAATAGTCGCAATTGGCAATTTTTATATTTTCTAGCAAGTCGTTGAAAGCTTTTTCTGCAACTATGCTGTCTGGTTTTGGCCCTTTCTTCGTATATTCGGAAATCAAGTCCCAATTATCTGGCTTCTTGATGGAGTAAGGCGTGTTTTTGGTATCCATTTTTTTCCAAGGCCAAAAGGAGAATCCAATATTATTTGCTTCAAAATATTGGGTCGTAGCCCAATAAATTGCGTTCCCTTTTTCGCCGGTTTCACCTACCCAAATGGGAGTATTCAATTCGTTTCGTTTATTTAAATACTGATCTATACTATTCAAATTATCTGGTCTTCCCCAACAATAATAATGAAATTGGTAAAAAACATTGGCATCAAATGGCTTGTCAAAAAGGGACCAATCATTTGACCAATCAAAACCTTCTAAAGTAATCATATGTTTTTGATCCACTTTCCGTATCTCCGAAGTGATATGTTTATAAACAGGCACTAACAAATGCTTGTATTTATCAGCAGCTCCAGTCGCTTTTGGTAGTGGCTCGTTTAATAAATCGTAAGCAGCAACAACAGGTTCGTCCTTATATCTTTCTGCAATTTTAACCCAAAGATTTACGAGTTGATCTTCGTATTTTTTATCAATGAAAAGTTCTGGTATGTCGTTTGGACTATCATCAATATTCGCACCTGTTTGTCCGCCTGGAGCTCCATGCATATCAATGATAACATAAATCTTGTGTTTTTTGCACCAAGAAACTAGGGAATCAATCAACTGAAATCCTTCGTCAACATACACAGGATTTTCCCCTTCGGTCAAAAACAATCTTGAGTTTAATGCCGGCCTAACAGAATTAAATCCCAACTCGGCAATACGTTTTATATCAGCCTCGGTGATATAGTTTTGCCTGTAGGTTTTCCAAAAATGGTTAGATTTTTCTTTTCCAATTAAATCCTCGACCACTTTTTCTATCTTGCGGGGACGATCACCAAGACCTCCAAATTTCCACATATAACCTTCGGGCAAAAGCCAGTTTCCAAGCCCAACGCCTTTTAAAAATATTTTCTCTCCAGCTTCGTTGACGATATCTTGTCCGGAAGTGTGCAGAAATGTTAGTTTTTTTGAATGCGTTGATTGTGCAAATGAAAAAAAGCTAAGAGTTATTATTAGTGCTAAAGTGCTAATTGTTTTCATATTTATTACATTTATTTTTTTGTGTTGATTGGTAACCAAACTTTCATATTTCCACCTGTTTGGCTTGCATCTGCGAAAGGTACCAAATTTATAAATTCATTTGTTGCAAGTTTTACTTGATATACTTGATTTCCAATCCACTGTTTTGGTAATAAATTAGAGGTTGTAATATTTTCGAAAGTAGTATAAGTGAAATTTTGCGTGGTTTCTAGTTTTGTTTTTGGATTGATCACCTCGTCAAAAGCCAAGACTTGTGGCCCTCTTTGAAAGGCGATTTGATTTGGATAACTTTTGCCGCCTTCCAATGTTATAATTGGCATATTAAAAGAGACTTTGATTTTTTCTCCTGATTTCCAAAAACGATTAATCTGCAAATATTCATTGGCTTTGCCTTGATATACTTTCCTCCCAACTTTCGCAACAAAAGAAGTACACCAAGACGGTACTCTCAAAGCAATTGGAAAATTAATTGCTTTTGATGTGTTTACCGTTATTACAACATCCCCATTTATTGGAAAACTGCCATCAACTTGTAATGATAATTCGATATTTTTATTATCTGGAGTCGCCATCTTTTCTTTATAAGTTGCTTTTTCGTAGAACATTAACGTTGGGACATTTTTCACGTTTCCAAAAGTAAAATAAGGAATCATTGCAATTCCTCTCGGCACACTCGATTGGCAACAAGTGATATTACAGGTATATGGTTTTTTGTCCATTAGTGGCGTATAATAACTTACGCATCCTGTTTCCGGATTTTCGGCGGCCAATAAATGGTTGTAAATTGATTTTTCAATTTGCTCCATATATTTTGATTCGCCTGTAATATCGAGCAATTGTTGGTTGAACTGTATCCAGGTGGTAGTCACGCATCCTTCTCCCATATTGGCATTACTTCCAGCTGGTAAAAAATCATTCTCCTGAAAATACTCGTGTGAACTCGTGGTTCCGGTTATGTAAAGTCGGTTTTTGACAATATCCTCCCAAGCAATTAAAACGGGTTTCAACAATTTTTCATCGCCTGTAACTCTGTATAAGTTGGCAAGTCCAACAAAATTAGAAAGCATTTCGTATGCTTTTCCATTACCAACTTTAGTTACTTTTCCAGTTGACAACAACGAACTGATTACTTTTGGCCCATTTTCTTGTTCCCAAGAATCCAAAATATAATAACAAAAATCAAGATATTTTTTCTCCCCGGTATATTTGTATAATTCCACCATTGGATCAAGAACACTCGTTGCGGCCATCCCAATATGGGTTCCTGCCAAAATAATATCTCGTTGTCCCGGCTTGTTCCCAAAAGTGGCACACAATAAATCGCCCATTTTCTTGCAGGATTCTAATGCAGGTTGATATGCCGTTGTTTTATAATAAGCAAATAAGCCGTAAAGATTGTATTTGTGCGACCAAACATCCCAACTTGTCCAATAATCCTCTGGTAAATAGGTTCCTAAATAACCATCGGCCAATTGTGAATTGACCAATTGATACATCAATCTGTCCACTTGTGTTTTCAGCTTTTCGTCGCCTGTATTTTTCCAAACATTGCACGCAGTTTCTAAATATTTGCCAATATGTTCTCCAGCCCAAGGATGATGTCCTGGTCTTTCTAAATAACCATCCAAGGTTCCTACTTCATCTAATTTCATCAGGCGTTCCACTAAATTTTGGTTCATTCGTTTGCCAAGATATCCGTATTGTTTCTGATTTTGAAAGGGAACTGAGGTATATGAATTCTTGATTTTGTTTTCCACAAGCTGTTTTGGTTCGCTGCCAACTTCAATTTTCAATTTTTTGTTGGCCAAATAAAGTTGCTCATTGCTTACATAAGCGGTGCTGTTATTTTCGGTAATGCGATAGCTAACTTTAAAAATATTTTCGTTTTCCGGCTGATAATTAGAGAAAGCAATTTCCTTCTCAAACCCTTCTATGGCTTGGATTTGCAGCTGTTTTGTCTCGGCAAATAATTCTTTGTTATTTATGTCTGCAACCTTGTATTCGATTTTTCCGTCAAAAGAGACATTTCTTTTATTGGTAAATTTGACTTTTGTGACAAACCCATTATTTGGTGTTTCGAAAATGGAGTTTTGGATCGAAATAAAATCAGACCACTGAATAGGGCCGTATTTATAAGGCCCTTGGTACATTCCAATCCAAACATCGGGACTAAAAATTCTTACGCAAATTACATTTTCCTTGTCCCATTGCACTTCACTAACTGGAATAATATAATTTCTATCTTCTTGCCATTTGGTTTGAAAGTTCGGGGGAAAGGAACCTGTTTGTCCTATCATTTTTCCGTTGAAAAAGGTTTGGTCAATGTCGTCAATCTTGCCAAGTTGCAATTGAATCCCATCGCCTTTTTCGGCAAGGGCTTTCATAGTCGAGGGAATTACAACTTTAATTCGAACCCAAGCATATATATTTTCCTTACTTGGAGAATAATCCTTAAGACTTGTGCCTAATTCTTTTATATCCCAATCGGAATCATTAAATGAGAGATTCGCCCATTCTAGATTATCCCCAATTTTGCATTTGGCATCATAGTTCAGGCCAACCATTTGAGCCTTTATCGAATACGAAATCATTAGCAAGAACAAAAGAGTAAAAGGGCGGGGTTTCGAGTTGAAAATATGCTTCATAATTTAGGTTGTTATTTTATAGAATCCATTTTATAGGTATCGTTTTTTGTGATTGTTTTCCAGTCATCTGTTCTGAAAGGACTTGCAGTAAAACCTTCTTTGTTGTACAAATTGTCGTCGCTTGCATCATTTGCCCATCCATATTTATAGCGAACAGTCGCTTACATATTTTCGTTGTAAATTACTACTTTATTGTTTTCAATTTGGGCTTTGGCAAAATAAAATACTTGGTCATTTCCTGCTATTTCAAATCCCTTTAAGTAGCCATATTTGTCGCAATTCACATATTCGCAAGAACCACCGTTCATATTGCTAATCATCATTCCCAATAAGTCCCACTAATTTTATTTTCAACCAATCCTACAGGAAGGTTAACGGTTTTTTCCAAAGCGTTTTGTGTCTTCAACTTGCAACCGGGAATGCAAAAAAGAAAGAATAGAATTAAACTACAAATTAATTGCTTTTTCACTTTTGCTATTTTACCTTTTTTGGTAAATTTAAAGACATTTCTATACTATCATTATCTACTTACCCAATTTGATTGTCAATACATCGTGTGACTGAATAGTAGCTTTCAAGTTTGTGCCAGTTGTTCCAATATTTTTTTTGAGCCATAAATCTCTAATATTTGTCTTGTCGGTGACTCCATACGATTTGCCGTCAAGTTTGCCAAAATATTTTTTCCAGTCAATATCAATACTTTTAACTTCACCGCTTCTGTTAAAAAAGCACAAAGCAACTTCATCATTCGAAAGGGTTTTAATCCAGAGTTCAATATTGCCGTCGAGTGTCCACCATCTGTAGCCTTGCTTACCGGATGAATCCTGGTTTAATGCTATTATTTCTATGTTTGTCAATATTTCTTTAACTGCTGGTGTCATCGATCTTATGTCGTTGCCGGTTATCAATGGTGCTGCCATCATAGCCCACATTGTGAAATGGGAACGCGATTCTATATCTGTTAGCACTCCGTTTCCAACTTGGAGCATATCGGGGTCGTTCCAACCTCCAGAACCTGCGTATTTTCCGAGTGGTTCATTTTTATCCATAACTAATGTCCAGCCCATACCGCCCCAATTTACTTTGCAGTCCCAGCAATTCATAATATCGCTGGTAGTTCTCCAAAGGTGTCCTACATTTTTAGCCCAAGTCCAGGGTTCAGTGCTTCCCCATTCACAAATACTAAAAACAATTGGCCGTTTGGCTGCAAATAACGCATCACGCATCACTTTATAAGAACCTTCTGCTTTTTGAGCATCGGTGTTACAAAAATCGTACTTCAAATAATCTATTCCCCAAGCTGCATAAGATCTGGCATCCTGATATTCGTGTCCACGACCACCGGGTCTTCCTTCACAAGTCTTGCTTCCTGCGCAGGAATACAAGCCAAATTTCAAGCCTTTGGAGTGAATATAATCGGCAAGGGCTTTCATACCGGAGGGGAAACGTTCTGGATCTGCCACAATATTTCCGTTTTCATCACGGGAAACTTGCCAGCAATCATCGATTATAACGTACTCGTAACCGGCTTCTTTCATACCGTTTGAAGCCATGGCATCGGCAGTTTCTCGAATTAGCTTTTCGTCAACATTACAGGCAAATTTATTCCAGCTGTTCCAACCCATTGGAGGCGTTTTGGCCAATCCTTCAAATTTTTGAGCATTCAAGACTACAGTAAAGAAAAGCATCGCAATAAAAAATATTTTTTTCATTTTCATTTATTTTTTACTAATTCAAACGTATCATCTAGTTTTATTTATTCAACAGAGCCCACAAACATCAAATCAAAATCTCCTGATTCTGATTTGATTTCTGTTTTTCTGCTGATAAAATTACAACTATTGACTATTGGAAACCATAGAAAAAAGAGAACAAAAATTTCTACCTCCAAAAGACTGAAAGTTTCATTCTAATTTATAAAAATTAATTTATTTTAAATTCAAAGAGACCAAAAATTCAACTTCCATAGTTGTAATTTTGGTTTTTAGTGATTACTTCTAAAATTGTATAAAAAAGAAAAAACACACAGAAACATAGATATAGAAGTTGACATAAAAAATGCTTCTTAAGATTTTAATCTATGATTCTGCGTGTTTTAAAAATCTACGTTATGCCATTTAATTACTATTATAACAAACGTATTGAATTCTAATTTTTCAATTCCACTACTTGCTCCCGTTTAAATAAAACAGAAGCAAAGTAATGAAAAACTGACTAACCAAAATAGTATTTTAAATCACTTCACAATATCGGCAATTCCTCCTTGAGAATTGCTGAAGATGTGATTGCGATTTTAATTCATTATTGCAGGTACCAAGGAATTCCCTGTGTCCCATCAAAACCAGCATACTGACTGTCAATTGCAGCTTTATAATTTACTGGGTTATTTGTTATCTCACCTGTATCATACTTCAAACGGGGAGGATATTTTGTTTTATCCTCAGCATTCATACTTGTAGCTGGATTCAAAGGAAAAACAGGATATTTTGTACGTAAAAATGTATAATAATAGTCTTGATTCCCTTGGAAGTAGCTTATAAGCCATCTTTGCATCCATATTTGCTGCTCACGTTCTAGTTTAGTTCCAGCTGTTTTATAAGCAGCTTCACCCGTGAAATAACCATCTATATAAGCTTGGGTAATAGGCGTTCCATGAGCTTTGATTTGACCCGCTGCTAGGGCATAAGGTATGTTCATATAATAAGCAAGTTGCGCTTTTACCCCGTTTTCATAATAAGTCTGTGCGCTACCAGTTAACCACCCTTCTTCTATTGCTTCAGCAATGATAAAACATTGTTCTGAATAGGTAACTTTAAGAGCAGGATCTCCAGCTCTACTTGCTGCAGACGCATAACGTAAGTTTACCAAAGAATACGAATTATTAGATTTGCCTAGAGCCAAGGTTTCAGAAGCTATTTCTGTAGGAGCTCCTGCGTAAGCATCATAATCTGATTGCAGTTTACCAGCGGTGATTAAGGCTCCTGCCGGTTCAAGGAAATAAAACAATCTACGGTCATTCAATATTTTTAAATTATCAACCAATAGTTGTGAACCTGCATTATAAATCCTATTGGTTTCTCCATTATAAAAAGGATAAGTGGCATTTGGATCTTCAGAGAACACTAATTTTAAATCGTCAGCACTACCAGTCATTAAATTATTGGCAGCCACAATAGCCGCAAAACGTGATTTTTGTGCGGCAGTCGCTTTTTTACTGATTGTTTGTATCACTTTTAACTGCATGGTATTACAAAGTTTACGCCATTTAGTTACATCACCACCGTACATAATATCACCACCAAAATTTTTCCCTGCTGCAAAAGCGGCCTCAGCAGCTTGAAAATCGTTTAGTATAGACACAAATACGTCTGCTTGCTTGTCATACTTAGGTTGAAAGATTCCATCAAGTGCCTTTCCTGCTTCAGAGTATGGAATATCACCCAAATCTAATGTCAACTGAAAACCCCAATACGCCTTCATAAACAAGGCTAATCCCGTATAAGAAGATTCAGCTTGAGTTCCTTGTGCTTTAGAAAATTCAACCATCTTTTGAAGGTCCGTTAACTTCTTAAAAGTTCCAAATCCAGTATAAGGCCAATAAGAACCATAATATTGATATGGATTTCCGTTTGTATCAAGTCGTGCTATATGCTTACACCATAAATTTGCAGTAGAGTAATCCGTTGGATTCGGATTCCAAAATCTGTAAGTATCCTTCAATACTTGTGTAGCAATCATACTCGGCGGAACAGTGTTTGCCAAATCAGGGTTTGTATTTAATTCCTCGAAATTACTGCATGAACTTGCAATCATAAGAGAAAATACAGTTAAAAATATATATTTTAAATTTTTCATTGTTCTATTTGATTAAAATGTTATTTTAATATTACCACCAAGGTATCTTAACGCTGGATCCGAGAAATCTTCAACACTTCCAGTAGCATTATTATTAGTTCCCCATGGTGCATATCCACTACCGTCTGGGTCAGAATACTTAAAGTCTTTTGCCCATAGGAATACGTTTTGGCCTACAAAACTAACTGTTGCAGCCTTAGCCCAACCTTTTATGTATTTTTTAGGAAGTGTATACGTAACTGACAACTCACGCAGTTTAAAGAAAGTCTTCGAATACGTATCGGCTGGTGTTCCAGCACCACCCCAAGCACTACTGCCGTGTATAGCTGTCGCATATGCTTTGTAGGTAGATTTTATATCATTTGGTGCAAAAACACGCGTGTCACTGGTAATGTTACCGAAATTGTCATACGTATAGGTGCCTGACACCACTTTTACACCATCTCCAAGAAAGTTTTTAGACCCCGGAGTAGCAACATCAAGTGCTCTCTCTGGTGTAACAGATTCAGGATGAACCCCTGATTGCCACATATAACTTTCTGTTCTTGAATTCATCAACCCGCCACTTACACCATCAAGTGAAGCAAATAAACTAAAATCCTTGTATCTTAAAGTAGAATTTACCCCCCAGATAAAATTAGGATCTTGGTAACCAACTTTAGTAGCTTTAGGATTCCATTGGACATTTCCATTGGAAAATATTTGTTTTCCTGAAGCAGGATCACGCTGATAATCTACAATGGCGTAGGCATCAACCCTTGCCCCGACTGTTTTCCAAGCACTCTGATTTATTTCAGTCGCATCTAAAACAGTCCAATAGCGTGCATAAGTAGACCAGTTAACCCCCATATCCCACTGCCAATCTTGAGTTTTTACAACAGCTCCACTAAGAGCAATCTCCCAACCACGGCGTGATATCTCGGTATCAGAATTCCTAAACGTTCCTGTAAATCCAGAGGCTGGACTTAATGGTGTGGTTGTCACGCCGTCGTATTCGTGTTTAGAATAGTAGGTTAAATCAAAATTCAAACGATTTTTAAATAATATCGCTTGCATTCCTGTTTCAAACGTGGTAGAACTAGCAGGAAGAAGGTCAGACCCATATAAAGTCCCCGGATAAGAAGCCCCACTCAAGGAATTCCATGTAGCATTACCAACACTCCAAGCAGTATTCTTGGTAGTATCATAAACACCAGCTGGACGTTTAGTCATTGTCCAAGAATTTCTAACTTTTAATAAATCAAGCCAATTTTTTGTAGATTCCGGCAACAGTTCTGAAACCACAAGGCTCAACGAAGCTGATGGATAAAAGAAGGATTGCGATGCAGAATTTACCAGTGTTGAAGCCTTGTCATTACGACCCGTTAATTCTAGGTACGCCCATTTATTATATGACATTGCAAAACGACCATAAATAGAATTTGTCTGTTGACCTTCAGTATACGTTGATGCCCCAACTGGGCTTACCGATGCTTTTAATGAGAAATAACCTGGTACAGTAAGACCGCCATTTGTCCAACCCTGAATGTTATCAAATGAATTACTTGATATTGCCCCTCCCACAAGGTATTCTACCTTAAATTTATCATTACTAAATGATCGATCCCCAGATAGGAAAAAGTCAGTATTGATACTTTGTCCTTGAGTTTGTCCTAATTGATAAGATCCCTTATTATTACCATTCCATGTATTGGCATTTCCGGGCACACCTGTATTACCAGATGAAGTTATGGAACCCCATGAAAATCTTAACTCTCCTTTATCAGTATAAAAATCTACCCCTGATCGAACGGTTGCTTTCAACCAATCGGCCATTTGATAACTTCCCGTCAAGTCTGCATTAAAAACATCTCTATGAACCTCATTCGTTTTTTCGTAAGCATCAAAATAAGGATTGTTCTCGTTTTTTAATGTATAGTTTTGAGTTTCACCTGGCTTATCCCAATAATTGTTCTTGTAGTCCAAAAGATTAAAATCTGTAGGCGACCAGATTAGCAAAGAATACAAGGGGTCATAACCCGTATAGCTATTAAATCCTTGATTTGGACTTATTCTTTTAGAATAAGACATATTTGAACTCAACTTGAATTTGTCTAAATTAACTTCACCACCGAGACTGTAAGTATAACGATCCGCTTTTTGATTAGGATAAACACCTGTATTTTGTACCCAGTTAACTGAAGTTCTTACAGACGCAATGTCTCCTTTATAACCAACACTAAAATTATTATTGGTTATATAACCCTGTTGTACAAAGTTTTTAAAGTTGTCTTTCCCGGAAGCTACATAAGGATAATCGGCATAAGCCTTTAACACGGGATCCCACTGATTGCGAACTGTTCCGTCCATCGCTGTTCCCCATGAAGCATCAGAGTTTTTATCATAAAGATTACTCCCTCCACGACCATATGTACTTTGTTTTTCAGGAATGGCTAAAAATCCTGCACTAAACATGGTATTATTGGCATAATCTACAGACAATCCAGCTAAATTAGTAGTCCCATTTTTAGTGGTAACCATAATGGCTCCATTTTGTCCTCTAAAACCATAAAGAGCAGCGGCTGTAGCTCCTTTCAAGACGGTTATAGTTTCTATGTCTTCAGAAGATATATCAGAAAGTGTCTTATTTGCATAAGGAACTCCGTCTATTACCAATAAAGTATTGCTTTCTCCACGAATGCTGATTACTGGAGCGGAATTAAAATCCGGCGTGTTTCTAACTAAAAGTCCTGCAACTTTACCCGTAAGGGAAGATGCCACATCGACTCCGGAAACTTTTTGCAAGCTCTCCCCAGAAATCTTTTGGGTAGCATAACCAACAGCCCTTTGCTCTCTTTTGATACCTAAGGCCGTAACAACAACCTCATGCAATTCTTGTGCACTAGGTTTTAGCGACACATTGATTTGAGTTCTTCCTTTTATAGGTTCCTGCACTGAGCTGTACCCTACAAAACTAAACACTAAAGTACCGCTTGAAGCAGCCTTTATCTGATAATTCCCATCCAAATCCGAAGCTGTAGCTTTGGTAGTTCCTTTAATTAAAATGGATGCCCCTGGAATGGGAAGTCCGTTTTCGTCTATAATCTTCCCGCTGATGGAGGCCTCTTGTGCCTGTCCATAAACTGAAAACAGAATAGTCAAAAAACAAAAAATAAGTGATTTTGTAATTTTCATGTTAAATTAGTTTGTGAAATTGGTTAATAAATAGTTTGGTAATATTTTTATTTGCTTTTGTAATCTGAATGAATTTCATTTAAAAAAATGAATCCTATAAATCATTTCTATCCATATAAAGTTGCTGAATTAATGAATCAAAAGATTTAGTCTTATTATCCTAATGCACTTGTACTACACCAAATTATTGTGGCAATACGTGTATGTCTCGCTTTATTCTGTAAAGTATTGTTTCATAGATTTTTGTTTGTTTCTTTATATTAAATAATGGTGTTAAATTTTTCAGCATACATAAACCCTATTTGTTACTATTATTGATTAAACTTCCATATATCTACTTCGGCTCTATAAGGTAATGAAGACTGGGCACCTTGTCTGGTCACTGAAATGGCAGCAGCCCTATTTGCAAATCGTACAGCATCGGACAAACTGTTTCCTTCTGAAATCGCTATTGCCAATGCTCCGCTAAAACAGTCGCCAGCACCAGTAGAATCCAATGCTTTAATCTTGTTTCCAGAAATAAATTCTACATTTTTTCCGTCATACAACAAGGCACCCTTACTTCCAAGGGTAATAATTACATTGGCAACTCCCATTTCGTTTATTTTTTTGGCTGCCAAAATAGCTGTTTCAGTATCTGTTATTTTAACCCCTGATATGGTTTCTGCCTCAATTTCATTGGGATTTATCAAATAAATATTTTTTAATAATTCAGACGACAAAGGAGTGCTTGGCGCTGGTGCCGGATTAAGGACAACTAATTTCCCTTTTTCTTTAGCCAGTTTTGCGGCAAACTCCACACTTTCCATTGGGATTTCAAGTTGAATCAAAACCAAGTCTGCTTTCTCTATAGCTTCTTCCGCCAAAGAAATATCCGAAGGTAGAAGACTGCTATTGGAACCCGAAGCAACAGAAATAGAATTCTCTCCATTCTCGTCAACAAAAATTAATGCAACTCCAGATGGTTTCTTAAGATCCGAAAAAACATAAGAGGTGTTGATTTCTTCCTCTTCAAATTGTTGCTGTGATTGATGTCCGAAAATATCATTCCCTGTTTTGCACACAAAAGTCACATTCCCCCCTAATCGCGCACAAGCTACTGCTTGATTGGCTCCCTTGCCTCCTGGGTTCATAAAAAATACGCCTCCCAAAACCGTCTCACCTATGCGAGGAATAGCTTTAGAATTTATAACCATATCGGTATTTGAACTACCTATAACAAGAATTTGTTTGCTTGTTTTGGTTTTGGTCTTGGTTTTTTTCATAAAAAATTTGGCTTGTTCCTCGGAAACCTTACTATTAATAAGCAAATTTAACTTTTTGTTTAGATATAAAATACACAAAAATTACCAAATACTATAAACCCAAATGAGTATATTTGTAATTATTTTATAACTAATACGCTGTTTTACAAATATATAATTAAATTTAATATGAAAAACATAGATAGAAGCCGAGTAATAATTACTTCGATGGGAAAGTCAGAAAAAAGAGGTTTCAAAATCTATTGCGCCACTCAGGGTGGAGAAAAAGCTTATCTCCAATTATTTGACATCATAGATAATTTACCAAAAGGACACTACGGCAAATTGGAGGATGAATTTCAGGACAGCAGCAAAAATAAGAATATGGAAATAGCGGCAGGCTACTTATATACCCAATTGCTCGACTTTCTGGTTTCTAAACGGCCAAAAAAAGAAATTCAATCCCAAATATTCAAAATGATTGAAAAAGCTAATATTCTTTTTGAGAGAAAACTTATTGATGAAGCTTTCGAATCTTTAAACCAAGCCTCAAACCACGCTGCATTCTATGATGCCGAAATGATGCAAATGATTATTGCCAAGACCGAAATGTATTTCTTGGGCATTTTAGGATTTCCTTCCCTGTCAGAAAAAGAACTAATCTCCAAACAAGTAAAACTCCAGGAATTGATGAAATATTCCAGGTTAATAAATCAATCCTATTTCTTGAGAGATATTTTAAACCACCGATTACTTCACAAAAATTTGGGCAGTTTAAAAGAAAAAAAAGAAGAGTTAAATGATTTGGTCTTGAGCGAATTAAATTTAATTTCTAATAGCTCCTATTCGAACACTCAAATCGAAAAATTACACTTATTGTTTCAATCCACCTATTATTTAGAGACAGGAAATTATGTGTCGGCAGTGCGCAATTACAAGCAACTCATCAGTTTGTTTGTAGAAAATTCCCATCTCAAACAAAACCCTCCAATTTATTACTTAAATGCTCTTGAAGGCGTTTTAGAAAGTCTTCTCGCAATGGGAATTTATAAAGAGATGCAACATTTTCAGGAATCTTTAAGGCTGTTAAACAAGAAAGAATATCCCGCGGAATTCCTATTGAAGGTTTTATGGCTCGATTATTATTACCAAATCATTATCGTCATCCACTTAGGCGATTTTGAGAAAGTCGATGCAATACAAGAACAATTTAAAGAATCGCTCCTAAAAAAAATAATTCAATTACCGCTCGACCTACAATTGCAATTTCATCTTGCGAACACCATTTTACTTTTTTCACAAAATAAATTTACTGAAGCTCACAAAACAATTAGAAACATTCTTGCCGAAGGGAAAATATTTCAGCAATTGCCTTTGTTCAGGGTTGTCAGGCTTATAAATCTTATGATAAAAGCCGAGTTGGGCGATTTAAACTATGTTGAAAATGAAATCATCACCTTAAAAAGAAATTTAACTTCCGGAAGGCTTAGTAAAACTGAAAAGATTGTATTCAAGTTTGTCCAATCTTACCCTCTTCCGCAATATCAAAAATCAAAGGAAAAACTTTGGAATTATTATGCAAAAAAAATAAAGTCAATACGTGGGGAAAAATACGAGCGAAGATTTTCAAAACACTTTAACTTTCTGGCATTTATAGAAAGTAGATTGACAAATATTCCTTTAAAAGAAGTGTTAAATAAAAAATAGCTGAATGAATTTGTCCTATTTGACAGTTATTTAACTAATTCAAATGTGTCTCTCAATCTAATATCGGCAGAGGAAGCTCCAATCATTAAATCAAAATCTCCAGGTTCTGATTTAAACTCTAGTTTATCATTGTAGAAAGATAGCTTCTGGTTGTCAATGATAAATTTGACGGTTTTAGTTTCTCCAACTTCTAATTTTATTTTTTGAAAATCTTTCAACTCTATTATTGGTCGAACAACGAAACCTACTCTGTCCCGAATATACAATTGTACAATTTCTTCTCCCGAAAATTTTCCGGTGTTTGTTATATTAACAGAAACTTCAAGGTTCTCAATGTTCTTTATCTTCTTTTTGGATAATTTCAAATTCAAATAATCGAAAGTTGTATAACTCAATCCATATCCAAAAGGAAATTTTGGAGTACTTGGCAAATCAATATATGCTGACCTAAAAGGATCATTGATGGTGGCAATAAAAGGTCTTCCTGTATTAAACTTATTGTAGTAAATTGGAATCTGACCTTCTTCTCTTGGGAAAGACATAGTCAATTTGGCACTTGGATTCACATCTTCAAAAAGGACGTCGGCAATGGCATTTCCTGCTTCGCTACCCAACCACCAAGTGTACAAAATAGCAGGAACATTATCGGCAGTCCAATTAAAAATAAGAGGTCTTCCTGCATTTACCAACACCACAACTGGTTTTCCGGTAGCCATAATTGCTTTGACCAACTCTTCCTGAACGCCTGGAAGATGAATATTACTGCGACTTCGGGCTTCGCCAGACATATTCCAACTTTCGCCAATGCTCATAATCACCACATCGGCTTTGTTTGCAACAGCAATTGCTTCTGCAAAACCATCCCTGTTTTCTCCATCAAAATCACATCCTTTAGCGTAAAGTAATTGGGTGTTTTTACCCACTTTATTTTCCAAACCTTGCCATTGCGAAACAATGTATGTAGAATCAACATCCCTCAAATTGATTGCCCAAGCACCGTGATTGGCCCTCAATGGTTTTACCATTGGACCAATAAAAGCAATGGTTTTTATATCTTTAGAAAGAGGCAAAATTTTGTTTTCTCGCCCAGATGGACAGGCATTCTTAAGTAAAACAATACTTTTCCCAGCAATTTCTCTGGCGATTTTAGCGTGTTCGGGATTATTTATTTCTCGTTGCTCTCTTTCAAGATTAGAAAATTTGAATGGATCGTCGAATAATCCTAATTCAAATTTCTTGCGAAGAATTCTTTTTACCGCGTCATCGACCAAGCTTATTGAAACTTGCTTTTCTTTTACTAATTGCGCCAAATTTTCACGATACGCATTGCTTTCCATATCCATATCAGTTCCAGCAGATATGCCTGCTAGTGCTGCACCTTTATTGTCTTTCACGTAACCGTGAGCAACCATTTCTCCAATCGAACCCCAATCAGAAACTACAAAACCTTTGAAATTCCATTTCCCCTTTAAAATGTCTCTTAAAATATATTTGCTTCCGCTTGCAGGAATTCCATTGATGTCATTAAATGAATTCATTAAAGTTGAAACTCCGGCATCAACAGCTGCTTTGAATGGTGGTAAATAGGTTTCCAAAAGCATCCTGTTACTCATATCAACCGAGTTATAATCGCGTCCACCAATAGCCGCTCCGTAAGCCGCAAAGTGTTTAGCACAAGCCATTACGGCATTTGTATCTCCTAATTTTCCTTGAAAACCTTTCACTTTTGCAAATGCTATTTTAGAACCTAAATAGGTGTCTTCGCCTGCGCCTTCCATCACTCTTCCCCAACGAGGATCACGGGCGATATCAACCATTGGCCCAAAAATCCAATGAATTCCTCCAGCAGCAGTTTCGACAGCTCCAATTCTCGCAGAAAGTTCGATGGCATCCAAATCCCAACTTCCAGCTTCAGCCAGCGGGATTGGGAATGTGGTTTTGTAACCGTGAATAACATCTTGACCAAACAATAAAGGAATTTTCAGCCTTGATTGCATTGCTATTTCTTGATATTGTCTTGTGTAGCTCGCTCCCAAAACATTGAGCATCGCGCCAACTTTTCCTGCTTTAATAGCTTCTGCCTGATCTCTTTTTATGGTAATTGGTCCGGTTGCATTCCAATCAAAAGAATATTGTGTTAGCTGACCTATTTTTTCTTCAATAGTCATTTGCTTTAACAAAGAATCTACTTTTTGATCAATGGTTTTCTTTTGGGAAAAACTTGCCAAAGAGATACTTATAGAAAGTAAACTAAAAATTATTTTTTTTGTCAAAATCATTTTTGATAAATGGAAATTTATATCCATCATTTCTCGAATGGCAAAATAATTATTTCTTGTAATTGAATACTTTTTTTAACAAATTTTGTGGATTTCCGCCAACTTGAAGTTCAAATTCACCTTCTTCGGTTATCCATTTATTTTCTATGCCAATAAAAGCTAAATCACTTTCACTAATACTAAAATTAACTGTTTTTGTTTCTCCTGGTTTGAGGTTAATTTTAGTAAAACGAATCAATTTTCTACTATCTGGCGAAACGGAAGCAACTAAATCTTTGCTGTAAACCTCAACAGTTTCTTTTCCTTCACGAGTTCCTGTATTTTTTACATCAATAGAAATTTTGAGTTCTTCGTTGCCTTTTAAGTTTTCTGTGCTAATCTTCAAATTTGAATATTCAAAAGTGGTGTAAGACAATCCGAAGCCAAATTCAAATTGCGGATAAAAACCGTTATAGCCCCAATCAGCATCCTTGATGTCGGTTTTTTTGTAATAATATGGCAAGGCGTTTCCAGTGTATTTTGGATACGTATAAGGCAACTTCCCACTCGGGTTTATCTTTCCAAACAATACATCCGAAATTGCTCTTCCTCCTTCTTCTCCTGGATAATACCCCATAACAATGGCGTCAACAAGAGGTTCCACCTCGCGAATGATTCGTGGTCGCCCTTGAACCATCACTAAAATAATAGGTTTCCCTGCTGCAGAAAGTTTTTTGATTAGATCCTGTTGCACTTCTGGAAGTTGTAACTCGTTGATGTCTGAGGGTTTTTCCGAAGCAGGAATTTCGCCCACACAAACCACTACATAATCCACATTTTTTGCTTTTTCGACCGCTTTATCTGAATTAATATCTTCAAGATAATCAGTTCCTTCAACGAATTCAACATTGGTTGTTCCTACTTGTTTTCGTATCGCATCAAGAATTGTAAACTTGCTTGGGTCATTATATTTAGTTTCTCTACCAAGAAAAGACCTTGACCAAGCACCATTTAAAACATTGATGGAATTAGCTGAATATCCTGTAACCAATACTTTTTTAGATGACGAAAGAGGCAATATATTGTCCTTATTTTTCAACAAAGTGATGGCTTCACTGGCCATTTTATAGTTGGCCTCAACGTGGGCTTTACTTGCAAATTCCGGATAGTTTTTAGGGTTTGAATAAGGTACTTTGAAAAGATTTAATTCATATTTTAAACGTAAAACTCTTCTAGCAGCATCGTCTATTCGGCTCATTGGGATTTCTCCTTTTTCGACCAAATCAACAATGATATCAACAACATCAGCACCAAAAGGATTCATAAGCATATCCAACCCAGCATTTACCGCCATTTTTGTTGCCTCTCGCTTATCCTTCGCTACAAGATGTCCTTCGTATAAGAAATCTACATCGCTGAAATCGGAAATTACGACTCCTTTGAAACTCATTTCTCCCTTAAGAATATCAGTAATGTAGTGTTTATTGATATGGCAAGGGATTCCGTTTACTGCATTGGAGCTAATCATCACGCCCATTGCACCACTTTGTATTGCTTTTTCAAACGTGGGCAAATAATATTGACGGAGACTGTTTTCTGGAATGAGTGCGTTTGCTCTGTCTTTGGCATTTTTCCCTGCCGCATATCCAACGAAGTGTTTCAAACAAACCGCTGTGCTTTTAGAATCCTGTAAGCCATTTTCTTGTGAACCTTTTATGTATGCTACTCCCATTTCTGAAACAAGATATGGATCTTCGCCAAAACTTTCGGAAATTCGTCCCCAAAGCGGGTTCATTGCTACATCTACATTTGGATTAAAATTCCAAGGAAGCGATGCTGCTCTAGATTCGTAAGAAGTTATTTTGCCACATATTTTTGACATTTCAGTGTTCCAAGTGGCGGCAACGGCAATTTGATGTGGAAATAATATAGACCCAAATACATAATTTGCTCCGTGAATATTATCAATTCCATACAAAACCGGAATCTTCAATCGGGATTTTGACATCGCCGAATCCTGAATTTTTTTAACGATTTGAAACCAACCTTCTCTTTCTGCGGGATAACCCGGTGTGTTGTGGATGGAACCAACGGCATAATCAACAATTAAGTTCTTAAACTTTGCCGAATCATAAATCGTTTTATCTCTCGTTCCCCAATAATTACCTTGCAAAATGGCAGGCAGTCCAATATTCAACATTTGACCTGCTTTTTCTTTCAAAGTCATTAACGACAGTATAGAATCTACCTTTTTGTCAATTGATTTTTGCTGAGCATTCGTGTTCAAAAATAACAGGAATGCAATTAATATAAGGGGAATTTGAAACAACTTCGCTTTCATATCAATAAACTAAAGTTTGAATGGCGTGAGGTAAAATAGAAACCTCAACAGCATTTGTCCCAATGCAAAGATTATAGGTCACTTTATTGCTTCCTAGATTCATCACAACGGTAACCACTTTTCCGTCTTTGTTCATAAACGAAGTAGTTATCAAATTGCTTCGACTGGAAACACTGCTTATTCTTTTAGCTTCTTTACCAATGAATTTCGAGAAATGACCAATGAAATAGTACGACGGTGTGTAAATTAATTCACCTGTTTTGGTATCACCGTGAATAGGTGCGAAACAGAAATTACCAACGTGGTTTGGCCCTCCATTTTCATCCAAAAGAATGTTCCAATCTGTCCAACCAACCGTTCCATTATTAAAATCATTAATCATAGATCTTCCGTAGCGTTCACCGTTTTTCCATAGTTGGTATTTTGCTGTATCAAATTTTTCTACACATCCTTCGGTAAAAAGCAAATTTTTGTTAGGATACATTTCTTGAACTTTACCCACATTTTCGAACATCATGTCACCACCACTCCAGTTTTCATACCAGTGAAATCCAACTCCCCAAACATATTTATTCGCTGCCGGATCATCTAGAATAGTACTTGCTCTTTGAGAAATCAAGTCTCTGTTATGATCCCAAACGGTTATTTTTTTATCACCAAGACCTGCTTTTGCTAATGTTGGCCCAAGATAATTTTTTAAAAAATCACGTTCGTCATTTGCAGTATAAATACAAGATTCCCATTTTTGTGTTGCCATTGGTTCGTTTTGAACGGTTAATCCCCAAACCTGAACTCCTTCTTTTTGGTAAGCATTTATAAATTTAACATAATAATTTGCCCAAGGTTGATAAAATTCTGGCAGCAATTTACCGCCTCTAAGCATATTGTTGTTGTCTTTCATAAAGGCTGGCGGACTCCAAGGACTGGCAAAAAAAGTCATTTTTCCTCCTGCCATTGCAATTGCTTTTTTAATCAAAGGCAATTTGTATTTCCTGTCGTGGTCGATATTGAAAGTTTTTAAATCTTTATCCCCTTCTTCTACATAAGTATAAGAACCACTACTAAAATCACAACTATGAATGTTGGTTCTCATCAATGTGTAACCAATTCCTTTGTCTTTGCTATAATAAGCTTCTAAAAATTCTTGTTGCTTGTCTTTTGGTAGTTTTGCAAAAACTTCGGCACTTGCATCCGTAATTGCACCTCCAATTCCGAGAAAAGTCTGGAATGTTTTATTTGGATTTACAAATATGCAGGTTTGTGTTTCTAAAGGTTGTTTCAAATCAATAAATTTTAGATTATCAGTATTTGTCAATCTAAAATTAGTGCTATCGGCAGAGGTATAAACGACCACTGTTTTCCCAGATACTGAAAAAGGTTTTGCCTGAATTTTAGCTTTTTGTTGAGAAAATAAACTGGAAGTTGCCAGCAAAATCAGTACGATAATTTTTGTTTTCATAATTCTTTTTTTTAATTCTATTTAATAAGGCAAAACTTCCTCGGTTATCCAAAACCTCTTTGCCCTCAATATTTCATTTCAATTACTAGTCAAGACGTGGACTTAAATACACATCCACTTGTTTTACCAAATCCATTCTGTTAAATATTTCGTTGCTTGTCAAAACATTTAATTCGAGTCCTTCCGTTTCTAAAAATTCACCATTTGTATAGGTAATTCTCGTCAAATTTTGTTTAGACAAGTGATACACAAAAGGCACTTGGCAAAACGTAAAAGCCAGAGAATCTGTTTTTAAACTAATATGACAGTTTTCATTTTGCACCGAAAAATAATGGTACTCTTCAGTTTCAATAAGAAATTCTGATTTTCTTAAAAGTCCTGGATTGAAAGAGATTTTACCTCCATCGACCATAATTCCCAGTTCGCCAAAACGCGAAATAATATCTTCTTTTACCTGACCTGTCATTCCGGGCTGTTTTACCCCAGCATTTCCAGGGGTGTGAGAATAAGCATCGGTTGGAAAAGCACCAAAAAGTTCCGGAGACTTATTAAATCCTATTCCGGCTCTCACGGCATAATAATGTTCCACTAGTTTTCCAATTTGAACCTCATTGGCTTTATTGTGAAGTGCCAAGAAATAATTTTCGTTTATGGCTAATAACAATTTTGAAACCATATGCCAGTATATGCAACCCAAACCTTCGAAACCATAGAAAGTCCCGGAACGACCGGTGAACGACTGGTGGTCGAACACTTTTTCGAAAATTTCCAGTACTTTTTCCTTCTCTTCCGGGTCTAAATATTTTTGGGTTTGCAATAAATCTAATGCGCTTTTTAAATCGGCAGCATTTCTGAAATTACTGTTGAAATGATAAACACCATCTACATCTTTGTAAATGATTTTTTTGTTATTATCAGCAATTAGCTGAGAAAGAAGTTGGCTGTTTTCGACCAAATCGGATGGAACACAATTCTTTTCAGTGAATCTCAGTAATTGTCTGTCAGGATACAGCATATAACTGTACTGGTCTTCGCGATAAATGGCGCTGTCTTTTAATGCGTCGAGCAATTCAATTACTTCGGTAGTATTCAAGACTCCGGCATTCAAAACTGCCACCTGCCCTTCGAGCATTTCATATAAATTACGGATGCTCACAGCTTCCTTTTTGATAGAAATTAGGTTATACGAATGATATAAATTATCGGGACGTTTGTTTTTTTGAATCGTGTGGTCAATGTGTTTTATTGTCAATGATATAAAATCTGACAGCTCATCTACTCCAATTGTTTGTTTTAGTTCTGAAAAACCATTAGCATATATCTTTTGGCGATAAACACTACCCGCTTTACCTAAAGAATCCATAACTGATTTTCTTTGTTGGTCAGAAATATTTCCACCAAGAGAAGATTCGAATTCAAGAAATGTATTGTGTATTGATTTAAAAAATTCTTCTATTTCCTCAGAAACTTCAATTTTTGCTTCTGTTGTTTCGCTAAACAATTCTAGACAAAACGCCAGAAGTCTTCGCATATGGTATAAAGTCACCATAGAAACTCCATTTCCAACCAAAGCATTGTTGGCATCATTCCATTCCGGACGTTGGGTGTTTAACCAAATACCGGCTTCGGGAACAAAATTAGAAAGTTTTGAAAGTATAGTTGCCAATAACTTTTCAGTAAAATTAACCTGCAAAACTTGGTTGTTTTTATCCAAAACCAGTTTGCCGTCGCTTCCCATTTTTTTCACTCTTTCCAAAGCTATTTTTTCAGCTTCAAAATCAAATTCGATGGTGTCGAAAGGATTTTTTACCAAATCTTCATAAGGCTTGATTCTGTATGGCACATTGGCATAAGCAAAAATGTTTTGTGTTAGCATATTATGCAATACACCAGGATGATACTTTTTAGATACTTCGAGAAATTTTTGCAAATAAATAATCTGGTGATCTCCCCAATAACCAATGTTTGCCCAAGGATCGTGTGGATCTGGTGATTCCCAGTCAATTCCAGCTCTGGTGATTCGATATGGATTGTAACCATCGGCTGTCGAAGCATTCACAAATTTGCTTATCATCCCTTCGGTGTAGGATGGAAATGAAAGGCTCAAGGCTTCCCAGTTTTGGAAAATATCTCTCCAGTTTCCTTGATAATTCAAATTCTTGGAACCATCTTCTTTTTTAGTCTCGATAGAAAAAAGATTCCACGGCCTCGAAGGATCTCCGTGTCGTCGGCTGAAAGCAAGTGGCAAATATTCGTAGCACAAACGTATTAATTGTTTGTCCTCAAATTCGGCAACTTTTTCTATTAAAGACGAATAAGTTATCATAGAACCCATAGTTTTAAGAAACGCCAGACTATTGGCATATACCTGAGCATTGGCTCCTTCCAAAAATTCGAGCAAGTCCTGTAATGAAATAACATAATTATCATCGAAAATACCGCCTCGCATCACGTTGAACAAGACGTTTGACATATGTCTGTTGACGCTTAGTTTGTCTTGTGTCAATTGTAAACCATCAGCAGAAACTACAATTTTTACCAAGTCTTGAGTACATTTATCAACATCAACCTGTAGCTGTTGAGCAATATTTTTTTCTTCTTTCACAAAATGCTTCAAAGAAGCAATGTAACCGGCGTCTTTGTTTATTTCTGCAACAATATACCAAGTTTTGTTTTCATTGGCAGAAAGTTGCACTTCTGAATTGATGAAATAGGCACCTCTGGCAGCTCTGACATCTACTTCGGTTTTTAATGTTTGTCCTTTTCTAAAATTATTCAACTGGCTTGACGACAGGAGAATTTTGGCATTTTCTATTCCTTCTGACCAAACCACGGTCGTTTTCAAGGCTTCGCTTGGTTCAGCTTTATCGACAATCACGGAACTCAACATAAAAAGTCCAATGGTGTCGTTTACCAATTCGTTTTTCTTGTATGCATCAACCAGATTGCTGAAAGAAAGCTGCAATGAGCGGTCGATACCCGATGGCAAAATATTCTGGATTCCATCAAGTATCGAAATAGAACAAACCGAATCAATATTGTTGGTAAGCGTAGACTTCTTAATAAAACCGAATTTTTCGCTGTTCATCCACTCATAGGAAAAAGTGGTTCCCAAATCTTCGTTTATTTCTTCGAAAAGAATTTTGTTACCGTAAATGCTTTTATAAATATTGCGTTGTATTTTGTAAACACCGTTATATCTGTCCGAGAAAGGTTCCCATAAAGAGGTTTTGCTTCCACGTGTCACCAATAAAATCGTTTTGCTTCCCGTGATTTCGGCAGCATCTTGAATTTTATCTACCGTATAATATGGAAATAAAGCATTGTCTGGATTTTTTCTACCAGCTGTCAATCCGCCATTGCTGGATATAAACATCCAGTGATCGGTGCTGCTGACGATGGTCATAAAAAAAGGATCCATCTGGTGGTAATTGGCAATTTTATAAAACGATTCGCCATTTATATCCGTGAAATTGCCCGTGATTGCGTTGCTTTCGACGCTTAATTTACAATTTCCGAGAAGAATTTCTTTTTCCATTTTTTATGCTTAATCTAAATGTGTATTTTTTTATTTTTGGCTTATAGCCATTGTTTTTTTGAGAACTTTCACTTTTCAATATCAAACCTACAAGGTTTTAAAAACCTTGCAGGTTTAACTCATTTATTTCAATTCGTAAACTCTCACATAATCAAAGATTAATTTTTGAGAGGTTATTGAAGGGTCAACTTCTCCTCCCATTCCGCCTCCCATTGCAAGGTTTATAATCAAGTTTTGAGGTATTTTACTATAAGGCCAAGTCAAACTTCTGGACTCAGTAACTTGATAGTCGAAATATTTTTTTCCGTCAATATACATCGTCATTCCTGTTGGCAACCATTCGAGTGTGTAATTATGAAATTCTCCGTTCATATTTTCGACATCGGTAATAAATGGTATTTGATTGCCTTTTTTGAAATAATAACCATCATAATGAACAGAGCCGTGAGTTTTACCGTTTCCTGTTATATCATCAATTTCAGAACCTACATTTTCTAATATATCCACCTCACCGCAATAAGGCCAAGATAACTCATCTACATACGAATCGCCCAACAACCATCCTGCTGCCCAAGATCCTTGTCCCGCAGGGACTTTGGCCCTGAATTCGATTTTACCAAACAAGAAACTTACTTTGCCTCTTGTGGTTAATCTTGCCGAAGTCCAAGGTTTTCCATCGTCATTTTTTCTAGCTTCGATGATAAGACTTCCGTCTTCTTGTCTGGCGTTTTCGAGCCTTTTTTCAGTGTAATATTGTGGCTCATTGTTGCCCCAACCCCAATTTCCGATGTCATACGTCCATTTCGTTTCATCAACTAGTCCTTTTCCGTTAAATTCGTCGCTCCAAGTTAATTTCCATTCTTTTCCCGTGATGTTTTGTGTGATTACAACTGGAGAGGCTTTGTGTTCTCTCACCAAAACAAACTCTATTTTGTCTATTAACAAGGCGCTTTTCTCCACGTGCAACTTCATTAAATGTGTAGTTGCAGCCAATGGGGAACCATCTTTTTGAACAATACTGTTTGAACTGTTGCCGGCAACAACCATATTACTGGTAATGTTATAAGTACGTCCGTCTTTGTTGTCGATATAATCTTCAATCCAGCAATTGGCCTCTTTTACTTCTTCGTTTTTTGCAAAAAGTCGCACGTTGTATCTTCCTGAAACTGGAATATCAATTTTATAAGAAAGCCAAGATCCATCAGCACTTGTTTTGACAAAACCTGGATGAGCCAATGCAATATTCCCAGAATTCTCTACAAAGTTTTCGGCTTCAACAATTACTGTTGTTGTTGAGATTTTTTCATTATTTGCCGTTTTTTGAGCTTTTGTATTGGCACAATTGGACAAAAACAAAATCGCCATTATTGGCAAAACGATTTGCTTCACTATTTTTTTATTCTGCATTAACATATTTACTTTTTTAATAATTATTTTACCAAAATTGCTTCTAGTTCTTCTAGCGATTTTCCTTTAGTTTCGGGCAATAATTTTATTATTAATAGGAGTCCGAAAAAGGCGAAAAGTCCAAAAATCAGAAAAGTCAAAGTGGTTCCTAATCTGGATAATTCCCAAGGAAATACCAATTGAACCAAGAAACTTACCGCCGAATTAATGAATCCAACAAACGAGATGGCAACGCCTCGAATTCTGTTGGGAAAAAGCTCCGAAAATAAAACCCACATAACTGGTCCTAACGAAATGGCAAATGACGCCACGAAACCTAAAATACAAAGTAGGATTAGGGTTGAATTCATCGTGATTGAAGCCGTTATAAGTTCTGATTCATATTTATTTGCAACAGTTGCTCCAATGGCTTCTGAAACTGCGCTTTTAAATTCAGTATCTGTATTATATGTTTTCCCTTTTAAAGAGTTCAGTTGATCTATGTTTATTTCGGTTGGCAACTTCGCAACAGAAGCATCTGTGAGAGTATAAGTTGCGGCATTAAAACTATACGCAAGTATAAACATACTCAGCGCAATGCCACCCACACCAATGACTAACAAAGGTTTTCTTCCCAATTTATCAATCAATACCATCGCTACAATGGTAAAAACCACATTGATAAGACCCACTAAAATAGCCTGAATAAAAGAAGCATCGGTACCAATTCCCGATTGTTCAAAAATCATTGGAGCATAAAAAAATATGCAATTGATACCCACAATTTGTTGCAAAATTGCGATTCCAATTCCAATTGTCATAACTAACTTCATTGAAGGCGCAAACAACTCTTTGATAGAAATTTTTTCTTTTGGAGCTGAATCCAATAAAATACTTTCTTGGATTTCGGCAACAACTTTCTCGGCTTCCTTTTCATCTCCAACGGTTTTCATAATATCTAAAGCCTCGTTGAATCTTCCTTTCATAATAAGCCATCTTGGACTTTGGGGAACAAAGAACAAAAAGATAAAATAAAACAGAGCAGGCACAAATTCGATTCCCAACATCCATCTCCAATTGTATTCTCTTATTTTAAAAGTCTCAACCCAAGCCGCATCTGAATTAGCCAAATGGACAATTAGATAATTAGTAAAAAAGGCTGCCGAAAGACCGATTACTATATTTAATTGATTAAAGGAAACCATTTTGCCACGTTTGTCTGCCGGAGCGATTTCGGCAATGTACATTGGTGCTATTATCAGGGAAATCCCTACGCCAATTCCGGCCATCATTCGAGCAAATACCAAGATGAAAAAAGTTGGTGCCAAAGCTGATAAAACTGCAGAAACTGCATACAACAAGGCCGAATATTTCAAAACTACTATTCTGCCATATTTGTCACTTACCGGACCAGCAAACATCATTGCCACGGTTGCCGATAAAGACAAGGAAGCTACTGCCCATCCTAATTCAATTTTTGAAAGTTGAAATTCGGGTTCTATAAACTTGATTACTCCGGAGATTACCGAGGCGTCAAAACCCATTAAAAATCCACCCATTGCCACTACCAGTGCAATTAGCGTTACTGAACTTTTTTTTGTTTGCATAAAATTTGGTTGTTTGGTTATTAGTTAATTTGTTTGTTTTTTTACCAGATATAAGTTCCCACTGCACCACCATCTAATGAAGTGGTAACCCATCGTCCGTTATATTTTATATTGAATATTTCTGAAGAATTTCCGTCATTTTCCACAATTAAAACTATTTTCCCGCTTGGGGTTTTAAAGGCTACGTTATTTAAGTTTCCACTTAAATTACTTGCAATTCTAACTGACCCTGCAGGAACAAATTTAGAAGCATGAGCAATTATGTAATAGGCGACATTTCTTGTAAAACTATCCACGCCAGTTATTGTTAAAGCTCCTTTGCACTGCGTACATCCTCCAGGCGTATGTGGTCCATAAGAAGCGCTATTTGCCAAATTCCACTCGAGGGCAATTTTACTCCAATTACGCATAGAACCAATTACTACATTTTTCAGATGCCATTTCAAATCTCCACCAAAGTTGCCATCAGAGGAAGTCCACTGTTCCGTGAAATAGACGTTTTTATTTGGGAAAGCATTGTGGACTGTTGATAATGCACTGATGTCTCCTCCATATAAATGAAATGCCGACCCATCTACAAAAGGATTCGCTGCAGCATCACTTAAGACGGCAATTGGATAATCTGGTCTGTCGCAATTATGATCGTAAATTATTATTTTGGTGTTAATGCCCGCTGTTTGAAAAGCAGGTCCTAAATTATTTTTTATGAATGCTGCCTGTTGAGTTGCCGTCATCAACATACTCGGATTATTTCCTGGATGCAATGGTTCGTTTTGAGGGCAAACTGCATCAATTGTAATCCCTTCTGCTTTCATTTTTTGGATATATTTCACAAAATATTGGGCATAAACTCCATAGTATTGAGGTTGCAGACTTCCGCCAATAAAACTATTGTTGTCCTTCATCCAAACTGGAGGAGACCAAGGAGTCGCCATAATTTTTATATTTGGATTTATTGCCAAAATTGCTTTCAAAACCGGTATCAAATTGATCATATCAGGCGCTAAACTAAAACTAGTCAAGTTTATATCCGTTTGCCCGGCTGGCATATCATTATAAGAAAATGGAACGCTGTTCAAGTCCGAAGCGGCAATGCTTATCCTTAAATAACTTATGCTAATTGAATTTTCGCTTGAGCCGAATAACTCCTGCAATAATTCCTGTTTTTTGGCAGTACTCAATTGATTAATAACCTCCGTACTTCCTCCTGTTAGAGTAAATCCAAAGCCATCAACAGTTTGAAAAGATTGGGTGTCATCAACTTCAATATTTGGATACATATTATAGGTTGTTCCAAATGCCAAAATGCTTGATTGCTTTTTGAGCAGTACAGATTGATCCCCTTTTGTCAACCAAAAATCGACTTCATTAGTAACTACTGGTGGAGGTATTGGGTTTGGCGGTGGGGTTGTCCCTCCGTTTGAGGAAGAACATTTTGATAATAAAACCGTTAGCGTTATTAAAAGGAATGTCTTCATAAATCTTTTCATAATTATTTTCATTTGTAAATTATTTCAACATAAACCGGCAAATGATCCGACGGATATCTTAAGTTCTTTGAGTCACTCAAAACTGCGAATTTCTTTACTCCGAACTTATTGTTCTTAGAGACAAAAATATAATCAATTAACAATGTCACGGGTTCATTATGTTTAAAACCATTAAAAGTTCCCGATGGTCCAAAAGGTTTTTTTTCTGAAATTTCTCGAGTATCAATCATTTCTTTTTTCAAGGCAATGATTCTATCGTCAGTAGGTTCCGAATTGAAATCACCCATGAAAATGGTTGGATAATTTTTAGTGTTTAATGCTCCTATTTTCGATAAAATGAGCTTGATGCCATTCGTGCGGGCCAATTCTCCCATATGATCTAAATGGGTATTAAAAACCCAAAACATTTTTTTTGTTTTCAAATCTTTTAACAGGACGTAAGTACAAACTCTATTGAATGCTGCATCCCATCCTTTTGAAATTACATCTGGGGTTTCTGAAAGCCAAAAAGTATTTTCTTGAACTACTTTAAATCTGTCTTTTTTATAAAAAATATTTGAAGATTCTCCTTGTCCAATTCCATCTCTTCCAATACCTACATAACTGTATTGAGAAAGTGCTGTTGCAATATCTACAACCTGATTAGGCGTTGCTTCTTGAACACCAAAAACATCAGGTTCGTAGAATTGAATTTGAGGGATGAAAAAATCTTTGCGATGTGCCCAATCATTTTCTCCATCTACGGCAACATCCAAACGGACGTTATAAGTCATTATTTTGAGGGATTGCGCATCTGAAAGAAGACCCACCAAACTCATTAAAACAACGATATATGCATTATATAATTTCATTTAAATTCTATATTTTATTTAGCGTTTATATCTTGGTAAATCCTTACATAATCTATTTCCATTTCATTAGGAAAAATAGAATCATCTACTTCGCCTCCCCAATTGCCACCAATTGCCAGATTCAGAATTAAGTAATAGGGCTTGTCAAAAGGCCAACCCTCATTTGTAGAAACCCTTCCGTCTTGACCTTTATACGATTCGAAAAACAACTTGTCGTCTATGTAAAATTTGATATATTTATCCGTCCATTCGAAACCATATTTATGAAATGTACTTGTTACATCACTAATTTTTTCGAAATGGGTAATTTGTGTTCCTTTAATGTGATTGTACAAAAGAGAATGCAAGCTGGTATGAATCATATTTTCATCTTTGCCTACATGTTCCATAATATCAATTTCGCCACAAAGTGGCCATGATTCGGTTTTATTTTTAATGCTCATTGGCAACATCCAAATTGCGGGCCAGTTTCCTTTTCCTTGAGGTAATTTTGCCATTACATCAATTTTACCATACTGAAAAGCAAATTTTTGAGCAGTTGTTAGCCTTGCGGATGTATAATTATTGTTTTCTTTTTTTTGATTCAGCGCAATTATTTTTAAAATCCCATTATTTATTTTGGCATTCAAGGTGTCAGCTTTGGTATAATATTGTTTTTCATTATTACCCCAACCGTGTCCTCCCTCTTCAAAATTCCATTTTGTGGTATCTGGCAATCCTTTTCCATTAAATTCATCAGACCAAACTAATTTCATTCCTTTGGGAATTGAAGAAAGTTTAATTCTTTCGAGTAATAATTCTGGTTCATTTGTGGTAATAAAATCAAAACCATTAGCAATAAGCCAGTCCATATCTGCGGCACCATTTACTGTCCATGCGTTCAAGGTGATATTATTTTTCTTGGCACTTTCGATCCATTCGGGATGATCTTTAAAAACTGAAAAATGACAATCTAATCCTGAAATTCCATCAACTTTTACTTGTTCTGGGGATTTATTACCTTCTAAATATTGGGTAGAAACAGTTGCATCTAACTCTCTTATTTTTTTGAGAATGTCATAATCAAAACTTATGAAAGCTACCTTGTTTTCTGCTCCAAGTTCCTTAAACAATTTAACTGTTTTTGTTGCAATTATTTGTCCTCTTTGCTTGCTTATTTCAGACGGTTTTATTTCGCAAACTAGTCTTGTAGCAGTGTTATTTTCAATTCCGGCCAGAATATATTCCCTCAATGTAGGTAGCTTTTCCCCGTTGGATAATTTGAATTTTATTAAATCTGAATATGTTGTGGTTTCAATCGCAAGATTATTGTAATGAGGATCGTGATTGATGACAAGTGAATCATCAGCCGTCATTCTCACGTCAAATTCAGAACCTGTATATTTTAATTCAATTGCGTGTTTGAGCGAGGCAATTGAATTTTCGGGAAATCCCATTTTTTTCCAAGCGCCACGATGGGCAACAACACAATTATCGGCAAATGCAATTTTATTAGTAATTGATGCTTTTTTGGAACTACAAGCCGAAAAAAAGAGCATTATCATTACTACAATTGCAACGCTAAATCTTTTAATTTTATTCATTTTAAACATTAAATTTTTTGTTTTCATCGTTGCCTCCATCTAAAAAATGGAGACAAATAATGAAAACTAACTAAACAAAACATTAATTATAAACTCTTATATAATCTACTTCGAAAGTAGAAGATGTAAAATTAGGGTCAATTGTACCACCATAATTACCGCCCATTGCACAATTAAATATCATGAAGAAATTCTGATTGAATGGCAGGTTACTTGAATTTCCAAAAACAAAAAACTGCTGGTTATCTACACCTATTTTTATGGTTGTTGCCGACCATTCCAAGGTATAAATATGAAACTCCGTTTCGGCATTTGTAATCGTTGTATTTCCACCGTCAGGATTTCCTCCAGAATGTCCGGGATGATGCAAAGCACAGGTTATTTTGTTAGGACGATTTCCTGCATACTCCATAATATCAATTTCTCCGCAAGAAGGCCAACCAACAGTACCAATATTATTACCCAACATCCAAAGAGCAGGCCAAGTTCCGCCTCCACCAGAAAGTTTTGCTCTTATCTCTACTTTGCCGTATTTGAAAGAAAATTTATCCTTTGAAAGCATTCTTGCAGAAGTATAATTGCTTCCCATATAGGATTCTTTTTTGGCTACAATTTTCAATGTTCCATTTGAAACATATACATTTTCTGACCTACTTGTATAATACTGGGATTCGTTATTTCCCCAACCTCCAGCACCTATATCATAAGTCCAGTAGTTGCTGTTTGGAGCTCCATCTACATTAAATTCATCGGACCAAAGTGCAGTAGGAGCAACATACAAGGTTATAGAGGTTGAAGTACTAACAAAATTTGCTCCATTATATGCAGATACATATACAACATAAGTATTTGTACCCGATGCTGTATAAGTATAAGTGAAAACTCCATTTGTTACTTCTTTTATCTCTCCATTACCAAGTAAAATTTTAAAGGAAGTTGCATTAGTTGCACTGATATTAAAATTTACCATTCCGCTACCATCACCATTTGGATTCTGTGCGCTTGTGCCGACGACAACTGCAGATATAACAAGATTCGATGGTGTTGTTCCTGTTGTTCCTCCACCATTACCTCCACCATTACCTCCTCCACTGCCTCCTCCACTATCACCGCTACAGGAAAATAATATAAAATAAAAAATGAAAATTCCAGTTTTAAATAGAATACTATCCTGTTTAAAAATTTTAGAAATTAAGAAATTCTGTTTCATTGGGATATGTTTATTGGATTTAAAAAAATATTAAAAAAAAACCCAGAACCAAATAACAGTTCTGGGTCTTTTTGTTTAAGAAAATTTATGGTTTTGGTACTAATTTTAAATACCAAGCATTTCCAGTTTCAGTCCCTTGTACCCTAAGATACATATAAGTTGGTGTTGAAACCATAACTTCGTATTCTTTTAGTGTAGCTCCATAACCTATAAAAGTATCAACCCCTGATAATTGCATTGCAACCTTTGTAGATGGAGCCGATGCTGCAATTCCTGAACTTGAAGGAACAAAAGAGAAAGCAGAAGTTCCTCCTGCATATGCGTAACAACCTTCTGCCCCAGATGCTGGAATACCAGGAAGACCGCCTGCCAAAGAACCAGTTTTTGTAAATACTCCATCTGGACTTGCAACAGTTAAAGAATAAGTCCCTGAGGCTACAACTTTAGTAAAAGTAAATGTAGCTGTGTAAAAACAATTACAGCAATTTACTTTTTCGTTTACCCCTCCAGCCCACCATTCTGGAGTCACAGAAGTTGCACTCCATGGACCAACACCAAAATGACCGGCTACACTTTTATCAACAATCCAAGTTTTTGATGTATTGTTTGTGATGTTTGTTACAACAGCTGGATCTGGTGTAAAATCACTTCTTACACTAATGTCTTTAGTAATTGTTGATGAAGAACCTCCTTTACCAGAGACAACAGCTGTTACCCTGTAAGTATTTAAGCCAAGTTTAGTGTACTTTTTAGTAATTGAACCATTTGGCAAGAAAACAAAGGCTACTGCATCACTTGCATCGTAATCAATTTTGTAACCAAGAGCATTATCCGCAGTTATTGTAAATTTTACGTCGCCTGAACCATCGCCATTAGGGTGATTCGCATCTTGACCAACGATAACAGCATTGATAACGATGTTTGAAGGAGCTGTCAAATCTCCTAAAGAGTATGTGTCTTGTGTACAACTAGTTGTCGTTAGAAGTAACACAAAGAAAACACCCAAAATATAGTTTATGTTTTTTTTCATGATTTTTAAATTTAATTGGTTACTCTAATATTATCTATATAAATTACCTCTCCTAAACCTTTATTAGGTCTGTTATAATTAATATTGAATTGTTTGTATTTTGCTCCAACAGGAATTGCAGGGATAGTTGTGGTGTCAAAAACAAGTTCTTCCCATTGATTAGCAACTGTGGTTGCAACAAAAATAGCTGCATTTGGAGCTCCATTTGGAGAAGCTTGCAATTCCAATCCTACATTTTTACCAACTTCAGTTGAATAAACGAGCATTCTAATTTTTGTGCCTGTACTCAAATCAATGGCTACATCAAGTGGTTTCCACGTGCCAGCCCATTCTTCGGCATTTACAGGTTTTTCAAACTTAACAACATTAGCAGAAGTATTCAATCCTCCCGAAAACGGGTTTGCTACAATTGAGTATTTAACGCCCCCGAATGTTCCACCAGCCAAATAATTTTGAGATGCCAATTCGCAGGTATAAGGAAGAGCAAGTGGATCAAAAATTACAATCGGCTTAATAATCTCTGTTTTTGCAGCTCCTCCACTCAAGGCTACAACTTTTATATTATAAGCACCTCCTCCAGCATAAGTATGCAACGGAGTAGTTGCTCCAATAGCTAATGGTGTCCCAACTTCGTTAGGAACATCTCCGAAATAAACTAAGAATGATTTTGCATATAATGCGGTTGCAGAAACTTTAACAGTGTAAACACTTACTGTAACATTGGCTACCAAATTCTCGGGAGCTCTATAAGTAACAGTCAACGGATAAGTTGCAGTTGTTTGATGTCCTGCAATATCACTAGAAACGATAGAAACTGTATAAGTTCCTTCTGGATAGGAGTGCGTGGTACTTCCACCAGGTGCAACTACTGCAGATGCAGAAGCTCCCGTACCATGGCCATAATTAACAGTAAATGATGATACTCCATTACCTGTTGGCGTAATTTTGACATTTCCTGAATTATCATTGGTTATGTCGAAAATCTTCGCAACATTTCCAGAAGCGGCACCGTTTAACGAGGTGTCATTACTGATTCCATCTGGAACACTACAACTTATTGTAACAGCCAGTAGCAATACAAAGCTGAAAATTAATTTTATCTTTTTCATATTATTATATTTTATTAATTAAAACCAGAGTTTTGTTTCAATTTTGTGCCTAGAAGTTCTCTTTGTGGTATAGGGAATATTTCATCTCTACCAGCAACAAATCCTCTACTTGCCAATTTAGTAGAAGCATCGCCCCAACGAACCAAGTCAAAGAATCTGAGTCCTTCTCCTGCAAGTTCCATTCTTCTTTCGCTTTTTATAGCTGCAAGTGTAACTGGAACAGCTGGTAAACCAACTCTGGATCTTACAGCATCCAATAAAGCTTGAGCTCTTGAACCTGAACCTAAAGCCTCTGCTTCCATCAAATAACAATCTGCTAATCTTATGATATAAGAATTCTGTTTGTAATTTAATTCGGCAGCTCCTCCACCAGTACGAACATCCGATTTTCTTGGAAGATATTTATTCAAGAAGTAACCTGTGTCTTGATAACCCCCAATATAATCTGCTTGACCGGCAGCTTTTAGAGCTTTCAAATCAAGAACAGTAGCTCCAAATCTTGGATCCGTTTTTATGGCATCATATAAATCTTGGGTAATACAATTAAAACTCCATCCAGAAGGTAAATCAGGAGCGGTAGAACCAGCAGGTCTTGAATAACTTCTTGGTCCAACCATTACATTTAATGTATTTCCTTCATCTGCACCAGAACCCCAAAATCCCCAATCTGAATTTCCAGCACTTGTGTGAGAAACTTCTAATAATGATTCTGAATTAAATTTATTTGAGGTAACCCATAAATCACTGTAATTGGTCAATAATTTGTTTCCATATTGATTTGCACTTCCAGGTGTTCCATTTACTTCAGCAAGAATAGCAGCTGCTTGAGGTTTTTTACCTTCAAACAAATAAACTTTACCTAACATTGCTTGTGCAGCACCTTTTGTAAGACGTCCTGACTCCGTAGCTGCAGGAACACTTGTTGGCAAAACAGCTATTGCTTCTAATAAGTCTTTTTCAATTTGAACGTAAACTGCTTCTGGAGTTGCTTGCTCAACATCATACATATTTGTAGCTGTTAAAGGGACTAAAAGCAATGGAACGTTTTTGAATAGCCTTACTAAATCAAAATAATATATTGCACGCAATGCTTTTGTTTCAGCAGCAAATCTTGCTTTAAGATTGTCTGCCATTGCAACGTCCGGCAATTTTACAAGCAAAGTATTTGCTCTAAAAATCCCTTGATAATAATCATTCCAGAAACTTCCTGGTACATTTGTAGAAGTCAGGGTGTGATTTGAAAAAGCCTGGATACCAGCACCGTCAGTAGCACCACCCCCGCCAGCAACATGATCATCTGAACCTGCGTTCATCATAGCAATCATATTTTCAAAACCACCAGTGTTTTTTCTAATAGGGTCATAAACTCCAACTAAAGCAGCAGTTGCTTGTTGCTCATTGGCATAATAATTACTGGAAAGAAAGGATCCTTTTGGCGTAATGTCTACAAAATCTTTGGTACACGACCCAAGAGAAACCATTGCTATTGCAATAAAAAAGTATTTAATTTTTATCGTTTTCATAATTCTTAATTTTATTAAAATTGTAAATTAGCTCCAAACATAAATGTTCTTGCTTGTGGATAAATTCCTTTATCTATCCCAAATACACCTCCACCAATTTCAGGGTCATATCCTGTATATTTAGTAAGAGTAAATAGATTCTCTCCTGTCAAGTACAAACGCACTTTGCTGGCGCCAATTTTGGAAATAATATCATTTGGCAATGAATACCCTAATTGTATTAATTTTAAACGAAGATAATCTCCGTTTTCTAAATAGAAATCAGACATTTTTCCAAAGTTACCATTGCTATCATTATTAGTAAGTCTAGGATAAGTATTTGAGGTTCCCTCGCCTGTCCAACGACTTAATGCAATAGTTTGATAATTTGCGTTACCTACATCCAATCTGCGTAATCCTTGGAAAATTTTGCTACCTGCAGCACCTTGTGCAAAAGCTGAAAAATCAAAGTTTTTATACTCTAAATTTAAAGTCAAACCATAAGTGTATTTTGGGATATTATTTCCTAAAAATTGTTTATCAGCATCTGTTATAGATCCATTGCCATCAGTATCAACCCATTTGAAATCCCCTGGTCTGGCATTTGGCTGGATAACAGTTCCAGAACCGTTTGTGTATGCAGCAATTTCGGCAGTATTTTGAAAAATTCCGTTGGTTTTAAATCCGTAGAATGAGTTATATGATTGTCCTATTTGAGTTCTAGTAACAGCTCCCATAGATTGGAAAGAAGCATCTCCTGAAATGAAATTAGAATCTGCCGCTACATATGTTACTTTGTTTTCTAAATAAGCTACATTACCATTCAACGAAAAATTAACCTGTCCAATTTGTTTTTTATACCCTAACTCTACTTCAATCCCTTTATTCTCCATATCAGCAACGTTACCAGCTGGATTTGTAGTAACCCCAACATAGCCAGGAATATTAACCGGACGTAGAATTCCAGTAGTTTCTTTCTTATAAAAATCTACACTAAGATTAAAATCATTAAAAAACCTAGATTCAAATCCAATATTTGCCTGAGAAGTTTGCTCCCATTTCATATCAGGATTGTCAAGGGTTAAATTAGCATAACCAGTAGTTATTGCTCCAGTGTTTCCAAAGGTATAATTATATCCTCCAGTCACTAAAGACAAATATTTAAAATTGGGATCACCACCAGAATAAGCATCATTACCAACAATTCCATAACCTCCTCGAATTTTTAAAGTATTGATTACTTTGCTTTCTTTCCAAAAACCTTCTTTAGTAACCACCCATCCCGCAGAGAAAGAAGGAAAAATACCATACTTATGATTTAAACCGAAACGGGTTGAACCATCACGACGATAAATTCCTGTAAGTAAATATTTTTCCTTATAATCATAATTTACACGAGTAAACAAAGAAGTTAGTTTATGTTGGGTAAAATCCCATGTGCCACTATTTCTATCAGTTTGCGGAATAGTAAAATTAAATGACGCGTCACCATAACTAGAAATTGGCAATCCATACATTGTAGCAGAAGAGCCACCACCTATATTATCAACATAAGCACCTTGACCTAACAAAACAGTTAAATTATGGTCTCCAAATTTATTTGAATAGGTTGCAATATTTTCAATATTCCAAGAAAAAACTTTGTTTTCAGATTTAGAATAACTGTTTTTAAGCACATTCGAAGTTGCACTTAAATAAAAAACAGGTGTGAATTGTTGGTTTCCCCAATAGGCAATTTTTCCTGCAATAGTAGACCTAAATTTCAAATGACTTGAAATGTTTGCCTCTACATAAGCATTTCCAACAAAATCATCTGACCAGTTATAACCACCAAGTCTAGTTTTTGCATACGCTAATGGATTGGTCATCTCTTGACCAACTATAGTGGAAATCCCATAAGGATTACCATTTGCATCACGAAAAACTGGATTTACACTATATGGTGAAGCATTTGCTTTTACAGGATCCATTTCAACAATTGGCGTGGTAGGATCAAGATTTATTGCAGAACTTAAAGGGCCTCCAAATTCACTATTTGTGTTCCCAATACCTACAGATTTTTGTCTTGTAAAACCTAATGTTTGTCCAAAAGAAAATACTTTAGATAGTTTGTGGGTAGAATTTAAACGAAAATTCTTTTTATTGTAATTTGAAATTTCAGTAGAAACAATACCTTGCTGATCTTGAAATCCTACAGAAGCATAAAAAGTAGAATTTTCAGAACCCCCACTTAAACTTAATTCATGACTATATCGATAAGCACTATTATTAAAAATTGCTTTTTGCCAATCAGTACCAACTCCTAAAGCTCCTAAATTAGGAAAAACAGGCGACCCGCCAGCAGCAACAGATTTTTCATTTAATAAAGCGCCATATTGAGTTGCGTTCAATAAATTTAAAGTCTTGGCAGGTGAAGAAACACCGGAAAACCCATTATAATTTACGGATATTTTACCAGCTTTACCTTTTTTGGTTGTAACCAATATAACCCCGGTAGCAGCACGTGTACCATAAATTGCAGCAGAAGCAGCATCCTTCAAAACCTCGATAGATTCAATATCAGATTGGTTAAGATAGCCAATACCTCCCTGATCGAGAACTACACCATCTACAACCCAAAGAGGATTATTTCCTCCATCTCCAAATGTAGTAACACCTCTAACTCTAATCGTAGAAGTTGCTCCTGGTTGTCCAGAACTTGCTGCAATAGTAACACCAGAAACTCTACCTTGTAAAGCTTGCTCGATACGACCATTAGGCACTTTTTCAAGATCTTTTGCCTTTACACTTGAAATCGCTCCAGTTACAACACTTTTCTTTTGAGTACCATATCCTACGACAACAACCTCTTGAAGAGTTTGAGATTCAGGATTAAGTTTAACATCAATACGAGTTCTTCCTTTAATCGCTTCTTGAACCGAAGAATAACCCACAAAACTAAATACTAAAGTACCGCTCGAAGCAGCCTTTAACTGATAATTCCCATCTAAATCCGAAGCAGTGGCCTTAGCCGTTCCCTTAATTAAAATGGTTGCCCCTGGAATGGGTAATCCGTTTTCATCTGTAACTTTTCCACTAATGGAAATCTCCTGGGCTTGCCCATAAACAGAGAATAGAACGGATAAAAAACAAAAAATAAGTGATTTTGTTAATTTCATTTTTCTAAAATTTTGGTTAATTAATTAGTAATTCGGTACAATAATAAGGATATAATTCCATATTTGGAATAAATGTACGGCTTTTTTTTATTACAAAAACACATCAAAGATTATTTTTTCACTATACAAAAACACATCATAAAAAAAATTAAATATTTGATTTTCAGTAAATAAATATAAATTTTAACATATTTTCAAAACAAAAAATAAAAAAATAAAACACTACGTTCTATAAAAAAAATAAAAAGGTAATAATTAACGATTTATAGAAAAATTTATTTTGCAATTTATTACATATATTTGGGGCGAAACATTCGTTTCAAACAACTAATAATTTTTTGTAATTTATATTTTTAATTATGCCACTTCTTAAATTTCGCATACTTTATTTATTGGTTTTGTTGTCAATAATCTCCTCACATAGTCAAGTAAAAAGCATTGGACTCCCAGAAATTAGAAATTATAAAAGGACAGATTACAAAGGTGGCACCCAAAACTGGAATATTGACCAAGACAAAAACGGTAATCTTTATTTTGCCAACAACAAAGGTCTTTATCAATTTGATGGTTCTTTATGGCACAAATATACCTTGCCTAATCATTCTGTAATCAGGGCAGTAAAAACTGGGGATTCCGGCGAAATATTTGTTGGTGGTTACAATGAATTCGGGTATTTTAAATCCAATTTAAAAGGCAAGTTAGTCTATCATTCCATAGCCAAATTATTAAATAAAAATATATTTAATACAATTGATATAGTTTGGAAAATACACCTTAATAATGATGAAGTCATTTTTCAATCTTTCAACAATGTTTTTGTGTTTAAGAATAATACCCTAAAAGTTCTCAAGCCTGCTACTCGATTCCAATTTTCATTCAAGGTGGGGAATAGAATTTTCTTTCAGGATATCTCAAAAGGCTTGTTAGAATATAAAAACGGTGCTTTTTCTGCTCTTCCAGGTTCTTCCATTTTGAACAACACAGAAGTCTGGGGAATTTTCCAAATGTCAAACAATAATCTGCTTGTAACCTCCATAGACAAAGGAGGCTTTATATTTGACGGGATTAAAATGTCTCCATGGAATACTGAAGCCAATAACTTCATCAAAAAGAACAGTTGTCTTGGAGGAGTCGCTATGAAAAATAACTATATTGTACTCAATTCAGTATTAAATGGCTTCATAGTTTGTGATAAAACCGGAAGAATAATTCAACATATTAATCGCAAAAAAGGGCTGCAAAATAACACCGTCTTGACTTCATTTATTGATAGTAATAAAAATCTTTGGCTAGGCCTAGATAACGGAATCGCTTTTATAAATGAAAATTCTCCGATTTCATATTTTGGCGTTAGTTATGAATTAAGTACAGTATACGCTTCGGTCGTATATAAAGGAAATTTATATGTTGCGACTAACGAAGGGGTTTTTTATCATCCATGGAACTACCCTTTCAAAGAAGGCCCCTTTACGCTTGTTGAAGGGACGACAGGCCAAGCATGGAATGTTCAAGTTTTTGACGACCAGCTAATCTGTGCTCATAACAGAGGTGCTTTATCCATTGTAGGCAATAAATCTAATAAAATATTGGACAATGTGGGTTATTGGAGTTTCAAGAAAATTCCAAATCAAACCAATTTTATGATTGGATCTAATTATAGTGGTTTTTCATTATTTGAAAAAAAAACAGATGGATGGCAGCTTGTAAATAAAATTGAGGGGTTTTCGAAATCAGTGGGCGACTTTGAAATTGACAATGAAAATATTTGGGTAAAAAAAGACAATCTTATTTATCAATTAGTATTTGATGATAATTTAAAAAAATTCAAATCTATCAAAACACACCAAAATCTATCCAATACTGATAAAGGGATCTCTAGCATTCAAACCCTAAGAAACAAAGTATATTTTCAAACCAACAATCATTTTTATAAATACTCTAAAAACAGTTTCGGCTTCTTTGAAGATAAAGCAATGACTGCCTTATTCAAAAAAATTCCAAAAACTAACACTATATATGAAGATAGCATCGGCAATATATGGTATGTTACTAAAGAATCATTATGCGTTTTGATGAAAAATAAAAATGATGACTATACTAATATTGTTTCACCATTTATATATTTAACACAAGATTTACCATACAACAATTTATCTATAAACACCCTAAATCCAGAAAACATATTCATTGGACTTACAGAAGGATTAGCTCATTACAATTCTAAAATATCAAATGACTTTTATACTAAACCCAAAGCTTTCATCAGAAGTTTTTCTTTCGCAGGAGACACAATTTTTTCGGGAAATGGGGAAAGCAAGAAGGGGAAATATAAAATTCCGTATAAATTAAATAATATAAAATTCACATTTTCATCACCGAGCTATGAAAACAGTAACAACGTTAAATTCTCCTACTTATTAAAAGGCTTTGATGAGGATTGGAGTAATTGGTCTCCAGCTTCATTGAAGGAATATACAAATTTAAAGGAGGGTGATTATATTATGAAGATTAAGGCAAAAAACAGTTATAAAATCCAGTCTGACGAAACTTTTGTGCCTTTTACTATTTCTCCACCTTGGTACAGACACTTTTTGGCTTATATTATTTATATTATAGCACTCATTACGATTTTATATTATATAAGAAAACAAATTCAGTCAAAAATAAGAAAAAACAAATACTATGAAACGATAGAACAACGAAGGCTCTATCTGGAAAAAGAATCGAGAATCAGACAGGAACAATTTGATTTAGAAAAAGAAATTGAAAGATTAAAAAATGAAAAGCTTAAAATCCAACTACTATCAAAAGACAAGGAACTAGTAACTAATTCCTTACAAGTAGCAAAGAAAAATAAAATTTTAAACGGAATTATACACAAACTTAAAGATATAAATGTCGAGACATTTGATGAATCTTCAAAATTTCAATTTACAAAATTGAATAAAAGCATTGCAAAAGAAGTAAATGCAGATCATAGCTGGAAAAATTTGGAAAAACACATAAAGAATGTTCATTTTGATTTTCTAAAAAGATTAAAAGAAAAATATCCAACAATTTCGCCACGAGAATTAGACTTATCGACGTATTTACTAATGAATATGTCAACAAAAGAAATCGCCGAAATTATGAATATTTCAAGCGGTGGTGTTGAATTAGCACGTTACAGATTAAGAAAAAAATTGGAACTTAACAAAAAGGAAAACCTTACAGGCTTTTTGATGAGTATTTAAAACACCGAACTCGCCATTAAACGAATGCTGAGTTTGGGGTGTTTATACAAAAAAAGTAGCCTATTACAAAAAGTCCAAGGTTCTTTCTAACGCCATTCCTCTTGAGCCTTTGATTAAAATGGAACTGTTTTCAATCTTGATTCCTTTTAAATAATCTGAAAAAGCGCTGAAACTTTCGAAAAAATAAAAATTATCAGCGTCAATTGTATTGACATAAAACTCTTTTCCTATAAAGTAACAAGTTATATCCTCTTCATTCAATAGCGAATTCACTATTGCCTTATGTTCATACTGACTTTCTTTTCCCAACTCAAACATATCGCCTAAAATCACAATCTTGTTAGAATTCTCCAATTGGAGAAAATTTTCGATGGCAACAGCCATACTGCTCGGATTTGCATTGTAAGCGTCTAAAATAATCTGGTTCGTTCCTTTTGAAATAAGTTGCGATCTATTGTTTTCCGGAATATAACCCTCCAACGCTTCTTTTATATCCAAATCCTCCACTCCAAAATATTTTCCAATAGTTATTGCCGCATTAACGTTATTGGCATTATAAAGCCCAATTAAATGGGTTTTAACAAGGAGATTTGAAAAATAAATTTCTACAAATGGATTTGCTGCAATTGAACCAATATTAACATTTGCATTTTCTTTATTTATACCAAATGAATATGATTTTAAATTCTTTGATTTTTCAACCTGAATTTTATCTTCCAAATTAATGAAAGCTATCTTCTCGTTTTCGAAAAGATAAGTATACAACTCACTTTTGGCCTCGATTACACCTTCCACGCCACCAAAACCCTCTAAATGAGCTTTGCCAAAATTAGTTATATAACCATAATCAGGATTTGCCAGACCACACAAAAATGCAATTTCTTTTTTATGATTAGCTCCCATTTCTACAATTCCAATCTCAGTTTCACCGTTAAAAGACAATAATGTTAACGGCACTCCAATATGGTTGTTAAGATTTCCAACAGTTGCTTTTGTTTTGAATTTTTTTGATAAAACAACATTGATAAGTTCTTTAGTTGTTGTTTTTCCATTACTGCCAGTAAGAGCTATTATAGGTAATTTTAGATACTGCCGGTGAAATTTTGCTAATTCTTGTAGCGCAATTAAACTGTTTTCCACCAATATCGTTCTATGGTCAATATAGTAATCATTGTTATCCATAATTACGTACGAAGCCCCTTTATCTAATGCTTCTGCGACAAATGTATTGGCATCAAAGTTATCTCCTTTTATGGCAACAAATAATGAATTAGGTTCAATTTTACGGGTGTCAATCGAAATAGAATTACACTTTAAAAACAAATTATGAATGTACTTAATATCCATATAAAAACAATTTAAAAAAAACAAAAGCCCTAATCAAAGGGCTTTTAGTTTCTATTATTCAATACAATTAATTTCTGGCAGATTTTCTTTTTTCAAATTTTGGACCAACTCTTGACATTGCGCATCTAAACCCAATATAATCTGTTGCCATATCCTGAGGAAAATATCTTCTTTGAGCTGGATCCAACCAATAAGCTCTGTCTCTCCAAGATCCTCCTTTATAAACTCTAACATTGTCATCTATTAAAGTCGTCCGTTTGTTAGACTTGTCATATTTTCTAACCATATTCCCTAAACTGTCAGTACTAACATTGTGTTTAGGAGAATTATACATAGCTCTTTCGTCTTTTCCTTTTTTATTTTCAGAATCTGAATCCGCGAAATTAAAATATTTAGAGGATTGTTTATCCCCATCTCTGTAATTGGTATTGTCACTTGTGTCAAAATTTTGCCTTAAATAAGTTTCTTTATCATCGACAGGAACTTGAGCAATTTGACCCGGAAAAGCTCTTGCTACTATTCTTCCGTTGCTTAAAGTGTCATATTTAATATTTTCTTTTGTAACTACTTCAATTTTACCATCTTTTCCAATTTTATTCTTGGTATATTGGTTTCCTCTAAAATAATTAAAATCATTTGCTTCATTATCGACAATTGGTCTATAAACATCCATCACCCATTCGGCCACATTTCCAGCCATATCATATAAACCAAAATCATTAGCAGGGTAGCTTTTTACTGCATTGGTAATATCGGCACCATCATCAGACCAGCCTGCTATACCACCATAATCCCCATTCCCTTGCTTGAAATTGGCCAACTGATCTCCTTTGCTTTGTCTCTTTCCAGATCGAGTATATGTTCCTGACCAAGGATATTTCTTTTGTCCTTTATATATATTGTATTCTCTTTGACCAACATCTGCAGCAGCAGCATATTCCCATTCAGCCTCGGTAGGGAGTCTATATTCAGGAAGAAGTATTCCTGAAGAACGTTGAGCATAAATATTTGTTGGCTCAATTACTTTACTATTTTTTCCTCCTGTTGTTTGTTTTCTAGCTCCTTTTTTTCCTGGCAAAACAATGTCTTTGTCTCCACCATATGTCAGAGTTGGAGAATTCAAATAAGTTTCAGTATCAAAAGTTTTTTCGGCACTAACATCTAAAACCTTTGCGTTTTTTTTAAGATAACCATTTTTTTCCAAAAGAGCTTCGTTTACACGCTCAGTTCTCCATTTACTGAATTCAACGGCTTGTATCCAATTTACTCCTACTACAGGATAATTTGCATAAGAAGGATGTCTTAAATAATTATTGGTCATTGTTTCGTTATAACCCAATCTATCTCTCCAAACTAATGTATCTGGCGAAGCTCCTTCATAAATATTTTTATAGTTATCTTCTGTTGGAGGAAATACTTTTTTCAACCAATCTAAATATTCTAAATACATAGAATTAGTAACTTCGGTCTCATCCATATAAAAGGATTGAACATGTTGTTGTGTAGGTGTATTGTTCCAATCATGCATAACATCATCTTCAACTTTACCCATAGTAAATGTCCCTCCTTCAATAAAAACCAATCCTGGTCCTGCTTCTTGCTTAGTTTTAGCAGAAGCTTTTTTACTGTCAACATTCCAACCCGTTGCTCTTGAAGAATTTTTTGAACTAGATTTTTTCTTGCTACAACTAGCAAAACCTATAATCAACATCATTGACAACATTAATTGAAAGGCTATAATTTTGTTTACTTTCATACTTTTAAGTAGGTGATAATTTCCGTGGTGCAATATAATAATTAACCATTAAACCGCAACAACATTTTTTTATAAATATATAGAACTTTATTCACTTGAATAAATTACACATTGAAAACGCAAATTTATACTATTTATTATTTACAATTACACTAAATAATATATTTTTACTCCTAGTAATAATTTACTTTTAACTGCGTTTTAGAGTCTGATGAGAAAAATACTTTTGGTTTATATATTCCTAATTCCTTTTGTTTCTTTTGCACAAACCAAAGGCAATGTCACCATTGAATGGCTCGGAAAAAAGGAAATGTTTTTTGGTAATTTTAAAATAAATGTACCTCAGTTTATAGGGAATAGCTATAGCTATGATGCTTCAAAAAAGTCTATCTCCTACACTTTAAACATAGGAGAATCAACCTCTTTCGACGAAAATTCTCTTCAAATTACAAACGTTGTTTACGAAGACGTTTCGGAGGATCAACTTGGCGATTTGGCTAAGGAGAACATTCCGAAAACTATCCAAAAATCGATAATAATCAACGAATCAAGAGGTTTAAAACAAACCTTTCTTATACTTTCGCCAATAATAAAGGACGAACTTGGATTCAAGCGAATTAAATCTTTTTCATATAGTATTAATGCAGGAGTATCCAGAATTTCTAAAATAGGTAAAAGCACTAGCGCAATAACCAATTCTGTTTTGGCTTCTGGCGATTGGTTTCAATTTTATGTAGAAAAATCAGGTGTTTATAAAGTTTCGAAAGGTTTTTTACAACAATTGGGGCTCAATGTAAGTACAATCGATCCAAAAAAGATAAAGATTTTTGGAAATGGAGGCAGAATGCTTCCATTACAAAATAGTATCCCTTACCCAATGGACTTGGCTGAGAATGCGATTGAAATTATTGGCGAAAGCGACGGCGTTTTTAATAATGAAGATTATATTTTATTTTATGCCGAAGGAGTTGACACCTGGAATGAAGAAAGCAAAACCAACAATAATTTATACGACACAAAGTCTTATTATTATGTAACTGTTCAAGGAGGTGACGGAAAAAGAATTCAGAATATGACCCAGCCTTCTGGGAACAGCACTTTGACCTTAAATACATTTGACAGTCATCAATTTCACGAGTTGGATCTTGTAAATATTTCACATACGGGAAGACAATGGTTTGGCGAATCATTTGACGTCAAACAAGAACAGGAATTTGAATTTAATTTTCCAAATATAGATTCAGCAACGCCCGTAAAACTGATAATCAACACTGCTTCAGTAGCACTTACCGCCACTTCTTTTAAAATTCTAGCAAACGGGCAAGATGCAGGTATAATTTCTTTCCCTCCTTTAATTCTTAGTTCTGCCCTTGAATTCAATGGAGGCTCTTTACCAAGCAACGCAAGTTTTCCAGCTTCAGAAAACATTAAAATAAAATTGATATACAACAACAACGGCGTTCCTGGATCCAGAGGCTACCTCGACAATATAAGGCTTACCGCCAAAAGTAAACTTCAAGGATACGGAAAACAATTTCAATTTCAATACGATTTGTCTAATTCGAGTTTGGGAATAGTAAGTTATGATGTATCAAATGCAACTGGGATTTCACAAATTTGGGACGTTACCGATTTACAAAATGTAACCAAAATCAAAAACCAAAATCAGGCTTCTTTTTCCTTTAAAGCTAATCTTGGCGAAATTAGAAAATATGTTGCCATTGATGCCTCAGATTATTTCACTCCGCTGAAAACTGGCCAACCAAAAATTGCCAATCAAAACCTAAAAGGAACACTCTTCAAAAACTCTCAAGGACAATTTCAAGATATTGATTATGTAATCATTACACCCTCGTTACTATCTACTCAAGCCGAAAAGTTGGCTAATTTTCATCGCTCCTATTCTAATTTGAATGTCAAGGTTATTCCTCTTGAAGCCATATATCAGGAATTTTCATCTGGAAAACAAGATATTGCCGCCATACGAAACTGCATTAAATACATTTATGAAAATGCTTCCTCTCCTGAAAAAAGAGTAAAATATGTCAATCTCTTTGGGGATGCCTCTTACGATTACAAGAACAGAATCCCAAATAATACTAATATTGTTCCTATTTATCACGCCTTAAACAGCAGTAGTGTTGGCGAATCTTCCTTTGCCTCTGATGATTTTTATGGATTGATGGATTCAAGTGAAGGAAATATAAGTTCGTTTTTTGGCGGAATTGACATCGCCGTTGGCAGAATGTTGAATAATGATGCCAAACAAGCTGACGAAATGGTCAATAAAATAATTGAATACCATGATTTAAAGTCTTACGGAAGCTGGAGAAATAATATTGTCCTCGTTTGTGATGATTCAGACAAGGCTTCGGATGTGACATTGCAAAACAGGCAAAATATTTTAGCCGATAAAATCACTCTAGAAAAAACATTTCTTAATACCAATAAAATAATATTGGATTCTTATGTTCAAGAAGCCTCAGCAGGCGGAGCTCGTTATCCTAAGGCAAGAACAGATTTATTCAGCGCATTCGAAAAAGGCGCTTTGGTATTTAATTATTTAGGCCATGGTGGTGAAGACGGCTTGTCGGCCGAGCGAATTTGGGAGAAATCTGATGGTCAAAACTTGAGCAATCAATATAAATATCCCTTGTTCATAACCATAACTTGTGATTTTTCAAGATTTGACAATCCGCCCAGGCCAACTGCAGGAGAATACACCTACTGGAATCCAAAAGGAGGAGCCATTGCTATGCTCACCACCATTCGATCCATCGGACAATTTAGCGCAGAGAATTTTAATGACCTCTTGTCAAAAAACTTGTTTTCTTATGGTTCAAACCAATACGTTTCTATCGCCGAAGCATTGAGAATATCCAAAAATGCCAACCCAAATTCATCGAGTAATGTGGTTTTTTATATTGGCGACCCAGCCTTAATGCTTGCTATACCTAAACCAAAAATAAGACTAACAAAAGTAAATGACATACCTGTAACACAACCCATCGATGATTTTAAATCCCTGGCAAAAATGAAAATCACAGGAGAAATAACTGACGAAAATAACATCCTGCTTACGAATTATAACGGAGAAGTTTCGACTACTATTTTCGACAAAATGATTTCAAGAGCAACATTAAATAATGATGGAAATAGTCCGCCAATGAATTTTAATGTGCTAGGAGAAACCATTTTTAGAGGAAATGCATCGGTTACAAATGGGCAATTTGAGTTTAGTTTTGTCGTCCCAAGAGACATTCGAATTCCAATAAACAATGGAAAAATTAGCTTTTATGCTAAAAAAAGTCAGCTTTTAGAGAATGAGACCGGCTATGATACAAGTATAAAAGTGGGAGGCATAAATGAAAATGCAGTCATAGACAATATTAGTCCAAAAGTAAAGTTATATATGAACGACGAAACATTTGTTTCGGGAGGAATCACAAACGAATCTCCATTTTTACTTGCAATTCTTGAAGACGAAAGCGGAATTAACACTGCAAGTGGAATAGGACATGATATAGTTGCGATATTAGACGGAGACGTGAGCAATCCTTTTATATTGAATGATTATTACCAAACCAATCTGGATGATTACACAAAAGGATCACTTCGGTTTCCTTTTCGAAATTTAGCCGTCGGTTTACACACTATCACGTTCAAGGCTTGGGATGTTTACAACAATCCCGTGACTGCCGAAATTCAGTTTATTGTCGTAGGAAACGATTCGATAACATTGACACATGTGTTGAATTATCCTAATCCATTTGTCAATTATACAGAATTTTGGTTTACTCATAATAGACCTTTTGAACCTTTGGAAGTTCAGGTTCAGGTGATGACAATAACCGGAAAAGTGGTTTGGACACGAAATCAAATTGTTAGTAACGAAGGGTTTTTATCGAAAGAAATCACTTGGGACGGCAAAGACGATTTCGGAAATAGAATAGGAAAAGGTGTTTATGTTTATAAACTTACCGTAAAATCGAACTTGACAAATACGAAAACTGAAAAATTTGAAAAACTTGTAATACTTTAATAAAATACTATATTTGCTAAATTAATAACTACAATTTCATGAAAAAAATATCGTTACTTTTTGCCTTTTTATTCGTTGTTTCATTTATAAATGCGCAAGAAAATGTTATCACTACAGGAGTTCCATTTTTACTAGTGGCTGCTGATGCAAGAGCAGCTGGTATGGCTGATCAAGGAGTTGCCACGTCTGCCGATGCTTTTTCCCAACAATGGAATCCAGCAAAATATACTTTTGCAATAGACCAACAAGGTTTTTCTGTAAGCTACACGCCTTACCTCACTGACTTAGTAAACGATATTTCTTTAGGACAACTTACTTATTACAACAGATTAAATGAAAGAAGTGCTTTTGCATCGAGCTTTCGTTTTTTTGGTTTGGGAAATATCGAATTAAGAGAAACTGGAGACCCACTCGAAGTTCCAAGAATTGTCTCTCCAAACGAATTCGCTTTTGACGGATCTTATTCTTTAAAATTGAGCGAAAAATTTTCTATGGCTGTTGGAGCAAGATACATTCATTCTAGCCTTAAAGTGGCTACAGATAATGGCGACGCATCGCCGGCAAGTTCATTTGCCATTGATGTTGCTGGTTTCTACCAATCAGAAGAAATAGCATACAGTGATTTTAATGGAAGATGGAGAGCTGGGTTTAATATTCAGAATCTAGGTCCAAAAATTAGTTATGACAACACAGAATTTAGCAATAACTTCCTTCCTGCCAATTTAAAAATAGGAACTGGATTTGATTTCATACTTGATGATTACAACAAGGTAGCCGTTAATCTTGAATTTAGTAAATTATTGGTACCTACTCACAAGGTATATAGTAATAACGGGGTTTATTACGGAAATGATATGAATGGTGACGGAATAGTTGATGTAGCAGATTACAATTTAGCAAACGACCAGTACAGTTCGACTGGCTGGCTTCCAGGTGTTTTTCAATCCTTCGGAGATGCCCCGGGAGGTTTCAGCGAAGAATTAAAAGAATTCACTTACTCCGCAGGTGCCGAATATTTATACCAAGATTCCTTTGCTATGCGATTAGGATATTTCCATGAAAGCCCAATGAAAGGCGCCAGACAATTTTTATCACTTGGTGCAGGTTTCAAATATAATGTAGTCAAAGTTGACGTTTCCTATTTATTCTCCGCATCGAAAGTAAAAAACCCTTTAGAAAATACCTTGCGTTTTTCTTTGACGTTTAACTTTGGAGACCAATATGATGAGTACTAAACGTAATTAATTTATAACTAAAAATCCAAATTTCACTTCATAGAAATTTGGATTTTTTTTCCCATAAAAAGAATGAAAGATATAACAATTACTACCCAGTTTTCAGTTTTCGGTTCAGTTCAGGAATTGCCAAATGACGTTCAAAACCTAATGGAACAAGCCATCTCAGTCAGGAAAAATGCATACGCACCCTATTCCAAATTCAAGGTTGGTGCAGCGATTTTATTGGATAACGGCAAAGTAGTTTTAGGTTCAAACCAAGAAAATGCAGCGTATCCATCGGGACTTTGTGCTGAACGAGTAGCTGTTTTTCAAGCTGGATCAATTTATCCAGAAGCAAAAATTGTAAAAATGGCAATTACAGCAGCCTCGGACACGAATCAAACCACTGCCCCTATTCCTCCTTGCGGTTCTTGCAGGCAATCAATAGCCGAATATGAAATCAAACAAGACACCCCAATCCAAATATATTTTATGGGTGAAATTGGCGCTGTTTATAAATCGGAGTCCCTGAAAAACCTACTTCCTTTTATGTTCGACAAAAACTTCTTGTAAATAAAACCCAAAAATTGCCCTTTAAATTTTAATGCTTACTCGGAATGTCTTATTTTTGCAGCTTGCAAATTTGGGGAGAGGAAACTATTTTTGCGTGAGTCGGTTACAAAAACCAAACACAACAACACTTTAGCAAAAAAAATAATTCAAATGAAAGAAGTTACAAAAGAGGTTTATTTAAAGTGGTATGAAGATATGCTGCTTTGGAGAAAGTTTGAAGACAAACTTGCTGCATTATACATTCAACAAAAAGTTAGAGGATTTCTACACTTATACAATGGTCAAGAAGCTGTATTAGCAGGAGCTCTGCACGCTATGGACTTGACAAAAGACAAAATGATTACCGCTTACAGGAATCACGTGCAACCCATTGGGATGGGCGTAGATCCAAGACGTGTAATGGCAGAACTTATGGGTAAAGCAACCGGAACCTCAAAAGGAATGGGTGGTTCTATGCATATTTTCTCAAAAGAACATCGTTTTTATGGCGGTCACGGAATCGTGGGCGGGCAAATTCCCCTTGGAGCTGGATTAGCTTTTGCCGATAAATATTTTGAAACTGGTGGTGTTACGATGACTTATTTTGGCGATGGCGCATCAAGACAAGGCTCATTACACGAAGCTTTTAATATGGCAATGCTTTGGAATCTTCCAGTTGTTTTCATTGTCGAAAATAATGGTTATGCAATGGGAACTTCTGTCGAAAGAACCGCAAATCACCCAGACATTTGGAAACTAGGATTAGGATACGAAATGCCTTGTGGTCCTGTTGACGGAATGAATCCCGTAAAAGTTGCCGAAGCAATGTCCGAAGCTATCGAAAGAGCACGCAGCGGTGGAGGACCAACTTTTCTTGAAATGAAAACCTACCGTTATAGAGGACACTCAATGTCTGACGCACAATTATACCGTTCGAAAGAAGAGGTGGAAGAGTATAAAAAAATCGACCCAATTACCCAAGTTTTAGACGTAATCAAAGATCAAAAATACGCTACCGAAGAAGAAATTCAAGTAATCGAGCAAAGAGTAAAAGATTTAATTGAAGAGTGCGTAAAATTTGCCGAAGAATCTCCTTATCCTGAAATTCAACAATTGTACGACGTAGTGTACGAACAAGAAAACTATCCATTCATCCCTCATAAACTATAATCAATTATGGCAACAATTATTAATATGCCTCGTTTGAGCGATACTATGACTGAAGGAACGGTAGCGGCTTGGTTAAAAAAAGTAGGCGACAAAATTAGCGAAGGCGATATCCTTGCAGAAATTGAAACTGACAAAGCAACAATGGAATTCGAATCCTTCAACGAAGGAACCCTTTTATACATTGGAATACCAGAAGGAGAAACCGCACCAGTAGATTCTTTATTAGCCATCATAGGAGAAGAAGGTGAAGATGTTACTGCCTTGATAGCAGGAAACGAAGCGCCAGCAAAAGAAGAAACTCCTGCAGCAACAGAATCTAAAAAAGAAGAAACAGCAGTTGCAACACCATCTGCAAGTTTGCCAAAAGGAGTTATTATTGTTACAATGCCTCGTTTGAGCGACACGATGACCGAAGGAACCGTTGCCACCTGGTTGAAAAAAGTAGGAGACAAAGTTGCCGAAGGTGATATTCTTGCAGAAATTGAAACCGATAAAGCAACAATGGAATTCGAATCTTTCAACGAAGGAACATTATTATACATTGGAATTGAAGCAGGACAATCGGCTCCAATTGATAGTTTATTAGCTATCATTGGGCCTGAAGGAACAGATATTAGTGGCATTGCCGAAAATTATAAAACAGGTGGAACTACTCCAACTGCTGCTGCAACACAAGAAGCGAAAGCCTCTCCAGCAACAAATATCACCCTGAGCGCAGTCGAAGGGCAGGAAGCATCAGCTGACGGACAAAGAATTTTAGCTTCGCCATTGGCAAAGAAAATTGCTAATGAAAAAGGAATTCAATTATCACAAGTAAAAGGTTCCGGAGAAAACGGACGTATCACTAAAAGCGATGTAGAAAACTTTACACCACAAGCTGTAGCTGCACCAATAACTGCAACTCAAACTGTCACCCCGAGCGCAGTCGAGGGGCAACAATCAACTGCAAAACCTTATATTCCAGCAGGACAAGTTGCCACAGAAGAAATCAAAAATTCGCAAATGCGTAAAATCATTGCGAAACGTTTGGCAGAATCTTTATTCACTGCACCACATTACAACTTGGTAATTGAGGTAACAATGGACGAAGCAATGAAATCTAGAGCCATAATAAACAGCGTTCCAGATACCAAAGTATCTTTTAACGATATGGTGATCAAAGCGAGTGCATTGGCTTTGAAAAAACACCCGAAAATCAATTCACAATGGAAAGAAGATGCCATTATCATCAACTACCACGTGAATATAGGTGTAGCTGTTGCCGTTGAAGACGGATTAGTAGTTCCTGTATTACCATTTACTGATGGAATGAGTTTATCTCAAATTGGAGCAAGCGTAAGAGATCTTGCAGGAAGAGCCAAAAACAAAAAATTATTACCTACCGAAATGGAAGGAAGTACTTTCACGATTTCCAACCTTGGAATGTTTGGTATTACTGAATTCAATTCTATCATCAACCAACCGAATTCTGCCATCCTATCCGTAGGAGCAATTGTAGAAAAACCGGTAGTGAAAAATGGACAAATTGTGGTAGGAAACACAATGATGTTATCTCTAGCTTGCGATCACAGAACTATCGACGGTGCAACCGGAGCACAGTTCTTGCAAACCTTGAAACAATATATTGAAAACCCAGTGACGATGCTAGCGTAATAGTTCGTGAGTTTATATATAAAATCCCGTTTTGAAAATCAGAACGGGATTTTTTTGTAATCAATGGTACTATATTTATATTTCGTCTCTTACCAAAAAATAGACTAAAAAACATATAGCTATTAATGTTATAAAATGTCCAGTCCAGACATTTCTGCTTTCATATTTCTCTTCATATTGATTGATTAATTTTCCTTTAAATCCTTTTATAATCCAGAAGAAAAAGCCTCCAATCCAAAGTGAAGTAAGTTTTGCTGCGAAAGGTTCTTTTGCCATAATATTAATTTATTAATTTTTTATTCTTTTCCTCTATCCATCGCGACATATATTTAGTACTCGTCAAAGTATGATGCTGTAATAGTGTCCCCATAAAATTATTCAATCGATTTTGTTTTAAATGAATTTGAGTTTCCAAAATATGCTGAACAAAATCATCCTCAAACAAGGATTTCAAATAACGCTTTTCTATAATTTTAAATCCGTTTCCTTGGGCTTTTAGCCAAAGATTTTTGTCTTGATACAATCCTACCGCTTTATCAGCAAAAACCTGTACATCATCAGCAATAAAGCCATTCCAAGGCAAATCGCCACACATTGATTCGGCTCCAATAGTTGTTGTCACGCTTGGTGTTCCGCATTGCATTGCTTCTATTAATTTTCCTTTTATTCCGGCTCCAAAACGCAATGGCGCCAACACAACCCTTGCATTTCTAACCACTTCTTGAGCGTCATTGGCTCGACCCATAATATGAAAACCTTCTGCTGGTTTGTGCAATTGCAATACTTTTTGTGACGGATATGCTCCGTAAATTTGCAAAACCGCTTCCGGCATTTTCTTTTTGATAAGTGGCCAAATCGTTTCTTTCAGGTATTGAACTGCATTCCAATTGGGTTCGTGAAGAAAGTTGCCAATGAAAACAAAGTTATTTCGTTCTTCGAATAAAGGTAAATTTTGAATAGCAGAAGCATCAATGGATTCCAACAACAAAGGCAAATAATACAATAATTCAGCATCGAATTTGAAAACAGATTGCAGCAATTCCATTTCATATTCGGCAATCATCAAGGAAACATCGCAACGCAAAATACTGGCAATTTCTCTTTTGGCAACGTCTTCCACCAACAAATCATCAGTTGAAAATTGTCGATTTTCCTTGAATGCTTTTTGGCGTGCCAAACGCAAACAATGCAAATCTTCGGTATCCAACAACCGTAAGGCATCAGGGCAATTTTCGGCAACGCGCCAGCCAAATTGTTCTTCCGTCATAAAACGATCAAACAAAACAATCGACGGATTTAATTCCTTTACAAAAACATCAAAACTCGAACAATTTAGTGTGATTGATTTCTTGGTAACACCTAACGATTCAAGGTCAATCATATAATCACTATCCGAAGCAGAGCTGGCAAAAGTAACATCGAAACCCTGTTCCTTAAAAATAGAAATCAACTGCACCATCCTTCCTCCTGCTGCCGAAGAATTAGGCTCAGGCCATACAAATCCAAGAATTAAAACGTGCTGGTTTGCCATCATAAAACTACTATAAACCACTTGGTTGAATTATTAAAAAAACATAAAATGAAAAGCATAGATTCATAGAAAAAAGAATGAGATAGACCAATTCTTGGTTGCACAGAGCTATGTATTACTATAAAAAAGTGAAACGTCTTGATGGTGTCAATAAAATCTATGAATCTATGTGTTTAACAAAGAATATAAATTGAATTACTCCCTATAGGTTAGCTATTCAAGATGCAAAATAAGGAAAATAAACCGCAAATCAATCCATTTTACAACAAATAAAATCTGTATTTTTACAATTCAAAAAATACGAAAAATGTTAGGATTAAAATTAGCCACCGACCCAAGATGGGTAACCATCGTCGAATCGAACATCGAGGAAATCTTGACCGATCACGCTTGGTGTGAGCAAAAAGCGGCAACAAACATCATTACAATTATTACTTATAATTCGGAACACGTCGATTTGGTTACTGATTTATTGGAAATTGCCAAAGAAGAAATTGAACATTTTCAAAGGGTTCACAACATTATCAAAGAACGTGGTTTGACTTTGGGAAGAGAAAGAAAAGATCATTATGTCAACGAACTTTTTAAGTTTTTGAAAAAAGACGGCAGCAGAAATGATGCTTTTGTGGATAGATTGCTATTCTCGGCAATGATTGAAGCCAGAAGTTGCGAACGATTTAAAGTATTATCCCAAAATATTGAAGACAAAGAATTAGCCGCATTTTACAAAGAATTAATGATAAGTGAAGCTGGACATTATACCACATTTTTGCGTTTCGCCCGAAAATATTCCGAGAAAGTGGATGTTGACAAACGTTGGCAAGAATGGATTGATTTCGAAGGCGAACTTATCACAAATTACGGAAAAAAAGAAACCGTTCACGGATAACAAAATAAAATTAAACACATAGAATCATAGAAAAAAGAATGAAATAGACCAATTGCTTCGCCTGTTCGCTATCGCTCGGGTCTTGGCTTCAACATAGCTATGATTAACTTTAATTAAGTGAAACATCCTTTTTTAATTAAATGTGTTTAAAAATAAACAATCTAATCAGGCCCAACGACTTCTTTTCTAATCATAAAATACCTTTTAAAAAATGAAAAAATATTTTCTGTTTCTACTGATAGCTTTCAGTACTTGTACTAATGCCAATGTTCGTTTGCCAAAATTATTTGCCGATGATATGGTTTTGCAAAGAAATAAATTGATTCCCGTTTGGGGTTGGGGAGATCCCTATGAGAAAATTGAAGTCCAATTCAACAAGCAAACAAAAACTACAAAAGCCGACAAAAACGGAAAATGGATTTTACGTTTGGATGCCGAAAATGCGGGTGGTCCTTTTGAATTATCCATCAAAGGGAAAAATAAAATTGTCATTAAAAATGTTTTGGTTGGCGAAGTTTGGATTTGTAGCGGACAATCAAATATGGCTTTCACTGTAAATGAAGCCGCTAATGCCGAAAAAGAAATAAACGATGCCGATTTTCCTTTTATTCGAGCATTTACCGTTTCCAGAGACGTCAGTTCGTTGCCAAAAGACGACGTGAAAGCAGGAATATGGGGAGTTTGCAATAAAACTACCGTGGGGAATTTTACGGCTGTTGGTTACTTTTTTGCCAAAAAAATCTACGCCGAATTAAAAATCCCTATCGGATTAATTCATACTTCTTGGGGCGGAACGGGTTCAGAAACCTGGACAAGCCGAGAAGCATTTGAAAGCAGCGATGAATTCAAAGATATGATTGCCGATATGCCCAACGTTGACCTTGATTCTATTTCGAAAGTTTTCAATAAATCAGTAGCAAAAAGAGTAGAAGAACTTCAAGGTTCCAAAATAAATCCAACGAAAGCAGAAATATTCAAAGAATTTGCTTTCAATGATTCAGCTTGGCCTGAAATCAATGAACCTGAAGCTTGGGAAACTCAAGATTTGGGAGAATTTGATGGCGTGGTTTGGTTGCGAAAAACCATTACACTTTCGGCAAACGAAGCCGGAAAAGAGGCCACAATTGAATTATCTAAAATTGACGATGAAGATATTACATACATCAACGGAATTGAAGTTGGCAGAAACAACAATTGGGATGCCAAAAGAAAATATTCTATTCCGGCAGGGATTTTAAAAGAAGGCAAAAATACAATCTCAATTCGAGTGGTTGATGGTGGTGGAGGTGGTGGAATTTATGGAGAATCGGATGATTTTAAAATTACCGTGGGAGAAAAAACCATTCCATTAAAAGGGAAATGGAAGTATCAGGTTGAATCCGTAAAAAGTGATGTTGGACCAAACAGCTACCCTTCGTTATTATTCAATGCAATGATAAATCCTTTGATTCCTTATGCTTTCGAAGGCGTTTTGTGGTATCAAGGCGAATCTAATGCTTGGAGAGCACAACAATACAAAATGGCGTTTCCGTTATTGATAAACGACTGGAGAAAAAAATGGAATCAAGGAGATTTTCCTTTTTATTATGTACAATTATCAAGTTTTAACGAAACCAATGGCAACAGCAATAACGGAAGTATGTGGGCAGAACTTCGGGAAGTGCAAACCCAAACTCTAAAACTTCCAAATACCGGAATGTGTGTGACTACTGATATTGGGAATCCTGTTGACGTTCACCCTAAAAACAAGCAAGATGTTGGAAAAAGACTGGCAGCAATCGCCTTAAAGAATGTTTACAAAAAAGACATTGTTTGCAGTGGACCCATTTTCAAATCAATTGAAATTCAAGAAAATAAAATAATCGCCTCTTTCGAAGACATTGGCTCCGGATTATCTACACCGGACAAATATGGCTATTTAAAAGGATTTGAAATTGCCGGAGAAGACAAGGTTTTTTATTTTGCCAAAGCCCAAATCACAAATGATAAAGTGATTATTTACAGTGAAAATGTTCCAAATCCTGTCGCGCTTCATTTTGGATGGGCAGACGATGCGAGCGATAATAATCTCTACAACAAAGAGGGATTTCCAGCCGTTCCTTTTAGAACAGATAATTGGAAAAACGTCACAGAAACAGTAAAATTTAAAATGGTGAAGTAATCTTTATCATTAAAAAAACATAATCGCATTACGCAATTTGAAGAATATAATACGCATATTCCTGTTTCTTTTTTTAGATTTAGAAATAGATTTGTAACTTTGATTAAACAAAAAAACCTTTTATAATAAAATGCAGAATCAAGACTATAACAATTTAGCAATTTCCCACAAAGAACCGGGACAGTTTGAGGAAACTAGATTTGAAAAAATACATAATACCATTTTCAAATCATCTGAAGTTGCCTCAAAAATAGTAGCTCAAGAAATAGCAAGCATAATTCGGGAAAAACAATCTAAAAATGAAAATTGCATTTTAGGACTTGCCACAGGTTCTTCACCTATAAAAGTGTACGAAGAATTAATCAGACTGCATCAGGAAGAGGGATTAAGTTTTAGCAACGTGATTACTTTTAATCTTGATGAGTATTATCCAATGGCAAAAGATAATATCGAAAGTTACCACTATTTTATGCATGAAAACCTATTCAAGCATATCGATATACAACCAGGAAATGTACATATTCCAGACGGAATGATTGCTCAAGAAGATTTAGATCAATATTGTTTAGAATATGAAGCGGCTATTTTAAAAGCTGGCGGGTTGGACTTTCAATTACTTGGAATTGGCAGGACAGGTCATATAGGGTTTAACGAACCTGGATCACATTCAAATTCCGGCACAAGAAGCATTACTTTAAACCACATTACAAGAGTTGATGCAGCACCCTCTTTTTTAGGAATAAACAATGTTCCGCGAAGAGCCATTACAATGGGTATTGGAACCATCAAAAAAGCAAAAAGAATTGTACTTTTAGCTTGGGGAGAAAACAAGGCTTCCATAATTAAAGAAACTATCGAAGGAGATGTATCGTCACAAGTTCCGGCAACTTATTTGCAAAGCCACGCCAACACTACTTTCGTATTAGACAAAGAAGCCGCATCCGAACTTACCAGAATAAAAACACCTTGGTTAGTTTCTTCATGTATTTGGACAGAAGAATTAAAAAGCAGGGCAATCGTTTGGCTTTGCGAAAAAACAAAAAAACCAGTTTTAAAACTAAACGACAAGGATTACAATGATAATGGAATGTCAGGTTTACTTGCCGAAGAAGGTCTGGCTTATGATTTAAACATCAAAATGTTTAATAAATTACAACACACTATTACTGGCTGGCCAGGAGGAAAGCCCAATGCAAGTGATGAAAACCGACCAGAAAGAGCAATGCCAAAGAAGAAAAAAGTAATCATTTTTAGCCCACATCCTGATGATGACGTAATTTCTATGGGAGGAACATTTGACAGATTGGTCGAGCAAGGTCACGAAGTTCACGTAGCTTATCAAACCTCTGGAAATATAGCAGTTTCTGATGAAGAAGCTTTGCGTTATGCCGAAGTTGCCCTTGACATTGCTGACGAGAACAACAAAACCATAAAGAATGTTATTCACGCTTTGCAAACTCGAAAAATCAGCAAAACCGATGAGTTAATTATTCGCAAAATAAAAGGTCAAATCAGACGAAAAGAATCATTGGGTGCAACTCGCTTTTTAGGTATTCCTGATAGTCAGGTTCACTTTTTGGATATGCCTTTTTATGAAACGGGAACAGTCAAAAAAAATAATCTCAGTGAAGAAGATATTGAAATTATCAGCAACTTAATCACGAAAATTAAACCCCATCAAATTTATGCGGCAGGCGATTTGGCAGATCCACACGGAACACATAAAGTTTGTTTGGACGCCATTTTTGCATCAATAGAAAAATTAAAAACCGAACCCTTTTTTAAGGATTGCTGGGTTTGGCTATATCGTGGAGCTTGGCACGAATGGGAACCGCAAGAAATTGAAATGGCAGTTCCAATGAGTGAAGATCAGGTTTTAAAGAAACGAAAAGCCATTTTTTACCACCAATCGCAAAAAGATTCCGTGATGTTTCAAGGAGAAGATTCAAGGGAGTTTTGGGTAAGGGTTGAAGAAAGAACGAAAAAAACTGCAGACAAATACAATGCTTTAGGTCTTGCTGAATACACCGCAATGGAAGCATTTAAACGATATTATTTTTAAAAAGTTATTGGTTAGCTTTTTAGTTTGATTGTCCTTGCAGGTTTCATATAAACTTGCAGGGATTTTTTAAAAAATAGTAATCGTCATTAAATATTTCAAGAAAAAAACAGTTGAAAGGATAAAAAAAATTATAAAAAAATGAAAAAAGTATCAAATGCAATTATTATGTTGCTGATAATTGCCTTTTCGTTCCATTCATTTGCAGGAACGAAATCTGCTGTTTCAAGCCGAATACAATTAGATAAAAACTGGAAAGTGCAACAAAACAAGAAAGTTTTAAGCGATGGAGCTACATTATCATCGGCAGGAAACAATTCTGAAAGTTGGTATAATACAAGCGTTCCGTCAACTGTTATGGGAGTTCTTACTGCCAATGGTTTGTATAAAGACATTTTTGTAGGTAATAATTATACAAAAATCGACAAAACCCAGTTTAACGATTCTTGGTGGTATAAAACCGGGTTTGATTTACCAAACATCAATCTGGAAAATACCATTTCACTCCATTTTGACGGGATAAATTATTATGCCAATATCTGGTTGAACGGAAAGCTGATAGCTTCCCGTGACAAAGTTTTCGGAACATTTAGACAGTTTGCATTTGATATTACGAAATTGGCAAAAAGGAAAGGAAACATTCTTGCCGTTGAAATATTTCGGGCTCAACCCGGTGATTTCAACACCGGTTTTGTGGATTGGAATCCCAGACCTTTAGACGAAAATATGGGGATTTGGCGCCCTGTTTATATAGAAATTGATGGCAAAGTGGGATTAAAAAACACAGCCGTTCAATCAAAAGTAAATACATCGACGCTCAAAGAGGCTTGGTTAACGGTAAAAACTGAACTCCATAATTATACTTCCAATGCTGTTTCTGGAACATTAATCGGGAAAATTGGCGAGAATGAATTCCGTTATCCTGTAAAATTAAAACCGAATGAAACGCTGGATTTATCTTTAACTTCGAAAGAAATTCCCTCTTTGTATATTAAAAACCCAAAGCTTTGGTGGTGCAATAATCTTGGCGAACCTAATTTACAAAAGCTTTCACTCCGTTTCGAAACCAATAAAAATATATCCGATTCAGATGAAATCGTTTTTGGCATTCGAGAAATAGAAACTTATTTTACACCTGAAGGCCACAAAGGATTTATTCTAAATGGAAAGAAAATTTTAATAAAAGGTGCTGGTTGGACTGACGATATTTTCCTTCGAGATACCAAACAAAGTTTAGAAACCCAGTTGCAATATGTGAAACATATGAATTTAAATACTTTGCGATTCGAAAGTATTTGGGGAACATCGCAAGACATTTATGATTTATGCGATAAATACGGGATTTTGGCAATGGTGGGCTGGAGTTGTCAGTGGGAATGGGAAGAATATTTGGGAAAACCTTGTGATGCTTTTGGCGGAATTCAAACAGAAGCCGATGTCAATCTTGCGCTTGAATCCTTGACAGATCAAATCCACTGGTTGAGAAACCATCCGAGTATTTTTGTCTGGTTTTTGGGAAGTGACAAACTGCCAAAACCCGAATTGGAAATCAAATACAAAAACCTGATTGAAAAAATCGACAATCGTCCTTATTTGCTGACTGCTGGAACAAGAACAAGCGAAGTAAGCGGTCCTGTTGGCGTAAAAATGAATGGTCCCTACGAATATGTTTCTCCAAATTATTGGTTTGAAGATACTAAAAATGGAGGCGCTTTTGGCTTCAACACCGAAACTTCACCCGGGGCGGCAATTCCTTCATTGGAAAGCATCAAAAAAATGGTTCCAGAAGATAAGCTTTGGCCAATAAACTCGGATTGGAATTATCATTGCACCCACTCGGCGGTAGCGTTTAGAAATTTAGATGTTAATACGCTTAACTTAGAAAATCGTTACGGAAAAGCAAAAGATTTAAACGATTATCTACTGAAATCAGATGTACTTGGATATGAGGCTATGAGCGGAATGTTTGAAGGATTTCGGGCAAGAATACCGCAATCGACAGGCATTATCCAGTGGATGCTGAATTCGGCTTGGCCTTCATTTTACTGGCAATTGTATGATTATTATCTGCTGCCAACATCAAGTTATTATGCCACTCGAAAAGCGAACAACATCAATCAATTAATTTATGATTATGCCAAAAATGAGATTGTTGCTGTAAATGAATCTTTAAATCCAGAGAAAAACTTTAAAGCTCAAATTCAGGTTTTTGATTTTAATTCCAAATTATTAAAGACAGAATCTGTTGCTTTTGACATCAATTCAATAACGTCAAAAACCATTTATCAACTAGATAATTATCCTGAAAATGTATTTTTAGACTTGAAATTATTGGACGAAAAAGGAATTCAAATTGCGTCTAATTTTTATTGGTTGTCCGGTAAAAAAGATGTTTTTGATTGGGACAAAACCTTTTGGGGAAACACGCCTCTAAAAGAATATGCTGATTTTACTAAATTGAACGATTTGCCAAAATCAGAAATCACGACAACCTATTCGACGAAAACTGAAGGTAATAATGAAATATTGAATATCACATTGGAAAACACCAATTCGAAAATGGCGTTTTTCATTAATTTAAACGTTGTGGATGAAGCTGGCAATACAATTTTTCCAGTCTTTTGGGATGATAATTTTGTGAGTATTTTGCCTAATGAAAAAAAGACATTAAAATGCGTTATTCCGAAAGAGTTGATTCAAAAAACTAAAACTCAGCTGGTGATTTCGGGATGGAATATTAATACACAAACCTATACAATTGAGTAAAAAGGCAAATTTTTTAGATGACGATTTATTGAGTAACTTTGGTAATCAAAAACTTGATAAATTAATGTATAAAATAATATTGCTTATCGACATTTCTGAGGATTATGGCAAAAGCCTTCTAAAAGGTGTAACCAAATACTCAAAAGAAAATGGTCCATGGATATTCTGTAGAATGCCTTTGCATTATAGAGAAGACTTGAGTATGGACAATCTTATACAGTTTGCCAAAGAATGGAAAGCAGACGGAATTATTGCCCAATTATATAATACCGCCAATATAAAAAAACTTGTAGAAACAAAGATTCCTGTTATTGTCGAAGATTTTAAAGAACGTTTCACGGAGTTTCCGAATATAACTGGAAATTATTTCGAAACAGGACAAATGGGAGCAAAATATTTTATCAATAAAGGATATAAAAATTTTGCTTTTTATGGCTTTAATGACATCGTTTGGTCACGTGAAAGAGCCGAAGGATTTGAAGATTACGTGGTAAAATATGGCGGAAAAGTGCATTTTTTTAAACCTAAAAAAATCCTGTCACGAGAACTATGGTATTATAAACCATCGGCATTGAGTAAATGGCTTACTTCGTTGCCAAAACCAATCGCCATTATGGCATGTGACGATGAAAGAGCCCAGAATATAACAGAGGCATGCAAACATTCGAATATAAAAATTCCAGATGAAGTTTCGGTTTTAGGAGTTGATAATGATGAACTTACCTGCAATTTATCAGATCCACCTTTGTCCAGCATTGGTCTGGACGTTGAAAAAGGCGGCTATGAAGCTGCTAAATTAATGCGCCAATTAATAGAACACAAAGACCAGAAACCATATGATATTTGTGTAAATTCTACAATGGTTTATACCAGACAATCGACCGATATTTGTGCCACAACCGACAAACAAATCGCAATGGCATTGAATTTTATCCATCAAAACATAGAAAACAATATCAATGTAATAGATGTTTTGAAAAAAGTAAGCATCTCAAGGAGAGCGCTCGAAAAGAGATTTCTTGAAGTGACAGGCACGGCGGTTTACAAATACATTTGCCAACTACGTATCGAAAAATTCTCGGATAAACTTTTAGAATCTGAAAAATCAATTAACGAGATTGCCATTGAAGCAGGATTCAATGACAACAAAAACTTGTCAAGATTATTTAAACTAATCAACGGCTGCACACCGCTTCAGTATCGAAAAACAAATGCCAAATAGAGTTTAAATTATTTATTTTCAATTACTGTTAATTTCCCTTTCCTTCCATCACTCGAAAATGCACAAAGCGTGATTTTTCCTTTTGTTGCAATCGAAGTTTTATAAATTTCACTGTTGATTGTTGGCACTGAACCATCAGTTGTGAAACGAATAGTGAATCCCGGTTGTTGAATATTAGCATTTACTTTCCCGTCTTCGACGATTGCTCCAACGGGCGGAATTCGGTAACCAAATCCCCCTAAATAATAATCCAAACGAGGCATTTCCTTTTTGCCAAGAACGTTGACAAATGTTGACCAATCTTTGTTATACACTGTTTCACTTTTGTTTTTATCGGTTTCAGTTGCCCAAACAGGATTTTGAACCCAAGCACGTTCAGCCAAAGCCAATAATTTTGGATATAACAAGTATTCCAATATTCCAGTATTTCGAACATTTTCGCTAAAAAGTTGTCCTTGAATTCCAAGAATGTTTGATTTTCCATAATCGGTCAAACGCTCTTTTCCGTTGAACAAACTCGAATCGATAGGATTTCCATCAGTGTCTTCCTTGGTGTTTTTATAATAATCGAAAGGAATAAAATAGAACGGTTTATCTATATTATTAAAACCAGCCCAATTATATCCTATCTCATCGGCCGCTTTTTCGTAGGCCAGATCGAAGTATAAATTACTCACGCAGGAAAGCACCACTTTATAACCTGAATTGGCTAATTTATACGGTAAATCTTCGGAACCCCAGCCAATTCCGTTGTTCCAGACATAAGCACGAAACCCTTTATTGGCAAAATCAGGATTGGGAATATAGATTTTTTTACCATCCAAGACTGTTTTTCGCATCGCAATTTCTTCCCAGCCAGAAAGCGAAAGATTACGTTTCGACATTATATTTTCCATCTTGTCAAAATAATAATACCAAAGATCATCTGTAGAATTGAGCCTGTCATCATCGGCAATTAGTTTGTTGCACAAAGGCGAAAGTTTCCAGGTTCCCGATGGCACTTCGTCTCCGCCAATGTGAATCGTGGCAATAGGCGCATTTGCTTCTTTGTACATTGCCAAAATCTCGTCAATTACCTTTTCCATAAAAGTATAGGTTGAGGGCAAAGCCACACACATAATGTTGTCAGTCCACAATTGTGCCGAGGCATAAACGGATTTGTCATTCAAATCTCGGAGTAAATAACGTTCTGCTTCCACTTGATTGCCGAGTTTCATAAATTTATTGTATCGAAAATCCATTGCTTTGACAGCTGCGCGACTGTGTCCTGGCGATTCAATTTCGGGAATTACCTGAATGTGTCTTTCTGTGGCATATTTCAATATTTCTATGAAATCCTGACTCGAATAATAACCGCTTCCGGGATACGCTCCCGTGTTTGGACCTGATGCGTAGGATGACGGCAAAAAATTCTTGCTGTCCAATGTAAATCCGCGTTTTCCGCCAACGTCAGTCAATTCAGGCAATGAAGGAATTTCAATTCGCCAGCCTTCGTCGTCGCTGAAATGAAAGTGAAAACGGTTCATTTTATACAAAGACATTGCATCCAGCATTTTGAAAATGGTTTCTTTTGTTTGGAAATTTCGAGCCACATCAAACATAAAACCTCTGTATTCAAAACGCGGTTCGTCTTTTACGTAACAATTAGAAATAGCAATTGAAGTTGATTTATCTTTCCAGGAATTTGCAGGCAAAATCGATTTCAACGATTGAATTCCATAGAAAATACCACTCGCAGATGAAGCCGAAATTTCAATTTTGTCAGATTGAATGTCAAGAATGTATTCTTCATTTTTTAAATCCGCCTTTTTTAGAATGATTTGTTTTTCGTTATTTACATCTGAATTAGCAGCTATATTTCCTTCGAGAACTTTGTTTAATTCATTCGAAAGATATTTGGCTTCGCCTGAAAATTCTGAATCGTATTGAATACTTACATTTTTGTCCAATGTAAAATTTCCTGGATTTTCCTTGAAGAATTTTGGAGTAGGAAAAATTTTTGGCAAACTTTCAACTGGAATATTTTCTATTGATTTGTTGTTATTATAAGTGGTTTCGGCGGTGACAAAATTGACAGATGAATCCACAATTGGCTTCAAAATATAGTTTTTTATGGAATATCCTTTTTCGGGATGAGCGTCCCAAACAATATATAATCCTGCGGGAGCATAGGTAAAATTGAGAATCTTTCCATTGGATACAAATGAAAAATCAACACTCTGATTGGGCTTTAATCCTTTAAAGTTCTTGGTGGGTTTAAGTTGGCTAATGTCTCCATTAATGTGTGTAACAACAAAATCAGGCGAACTTGAAATCGGAGAAACTTTACGGCTGTAGTTAAAATAAATTGTCCAACCCGAAGCTGGAAAAAAGGTTTTACCTGTATTTGTAAATTTTAAAGAAGTGAGGACTTTTTCGTCTTTATTATAATTATTGGTTATTAGTTCCCAATTAATTTGCAAATTATTTGCATCAAATGAAGGTTTATTCTGCGAGTAAGCAGAAATAGAATTGACAAAAAATGCTACTAAAATTATCAGGAAACGTTTCATAAAGTTGATTTTTTATTATTTACAAAGGAGAATAACATCCTCCTAATTCATTATTGACACTGTTAATATAAGGATTATAAAGATTTAACGACCATTTTTTGCCTGTGGTTTTATCTACCAAAAACAAATCATACTGTCCTCTTCCTCCTTTCATTGTAGTTGAAATTAGTAAAATATTATCATTGACAGGATAAGCATCCGAGAAATTCGAGTCAGATTCGTTGAAAGGCAATCTTAAGGGTGCGACATTATTGAAATTACCCAAATAAACTTGGTCATTTTGATTATTTGTACTGTACCAACGCGTGAATAAAAAAGTATTGGCATCGATCACAATTGGATAATATTCTTCGAGATTAGCGATTGCTGCTAATTGTTGTGTTGAACCATCAATGATGGAATATTTATAGATATTTAAAGTCTTGTTATTAGATTCATTTCCTGCATAAACAATACTTTTCCCCTCTGCCGTATAATAAGGCATTGATGCTTCGCTATTAGGAACAGAAAAAGTCTGTAAAATATTTCCCGAGATGTCCATTTCTTTGAGAATACCGTTTTGTTTGAAAATTATTTTAGAACCATCCGGTGAAAATTTTGGATCTTCATCTCTTCCCAAAGAATTTTGGGTAAGATTCGTTGGCTGATTATTGCTCCCTAAAGCATAAATAAAGACATCCCAACTATTTGAAGTTTGAGAAATTCCCATAAATGTAATCTTGGTTCCGTCAGGCGAAAAGTGAGCATTCATCGGGTTTGTAATGGCCCAATTTTGACTCAAAACAGTTCTTTCATTAGTGCTGAAATTATAAAGAAACATTTTTGAATCATTACAATTATAACAGGAATAGCTATGATAGACCATTTTTCCAGAAAGTACGGGTTGAGGCGTGTTGTCAACCGAAATAACTGGTGACGGATTATTTTGACTGGAACCGGTGGAACAAGAAAACAGAACAACCAGAATAAAGAAACTCAGAAAAGATGTTGTTTTGCTGTTCATAATTCCAATTTTAATACTACATAAAAATAAAGAATACTTCGAAGAAAAAACCCCGAAGTATTCAATAATTAAAAAAACTTAATCAAACATTTATTATAAATTACTAATATCCAGGATTTTGAGTTAGATTAGGATTTGTATCTCTTTCTAACTGTGGTATCGGACACAACCATTTATCATTGGTACAATTGTAGTTAATACTAATTGGAGCACTTGGCGTTCCTGAACCGCAAGTGTATCTAACTTCATTTAAAGAGTTCATCACCGTAGTACAAACACCAGCACGAACCAAATCATACCAACGCTCGCCCTCGAAAGCCAACTCTAATCTTCTTTCGTTCAAGATTTTATTTTTCATATCTGCTTTTGATGCCGAAACAAGATTAGGCAAACCAACTCTGGTACGTATTTGATTAGTTGTAACCAATGCTCCAGCCAAGTCTCCTAATTCGTTTTGAGCTTCAGCTTTCATCAGGATAATGTCATCAAGACGCAATAAATACGGATGATCCCCACTGTTCCATCCATCGGCGTGTTTTTCTTTATACACAAAAGGAACAGCTATCGTTTTGTCTGCACAAGGATTCCAGTTTTCGTCAGCCCAGTCTAGGTTATCCCAAAAAACAACACTGGCGTTTTTACGAACCACGTCACCTTGAGCATCGTAAGCCGCAATTAAATTTTTAGAAGGAGTAGCATATTTTTGCCATCCGTCTTCTGGAGCCAAAAACAATTGAACTCCCCAGTTAGAAACATCCCAGTTTCCTCCTTGGAAAGAGATTTCTAAGATAGATTCTTTACTAAAATAATGATCTCCATCAAAAAGGTCAGCATAATTTGCAACTAAACCATAACCCGCAGGGCTATTGATGACAGCATTGGCATATTGCAAAACTTTGTTGTAATCTCTATCGCTTCTTTGCGCCCATATTTTTGCCAATAACGCGTTTGCAGCACCTTTTGTTGCCCTAGCCTTGTTTTCACTTGCGCCACCAGCATAAGAATCCGGCAAGTTTGCCAATGCAATTTGAAGATCGGCATCAATTTGATCATACACTTCTTTTTCTGTTGAGCGAGCTAAATTGATGGTTCCAGGATCTGTTGAATTAGAATGAAGTTCGATTGGTACCCCACCATAATTTCTTACTAATTGAAAATAATGAAATGCACGCAAAAAGCTAGCTTGCCCAACGATGTTTTGTCTTAGATTATTTTTATCTAAAGCTGGGTCGTTAACACTTTTTATTTTTTCTAAAATAATGTTGGCACGAGCGATTCCAGTATATAACTGGCTCCAGTTAGCCATCATTCTATTGTTGCTAGTTGTAATTTTTAGCTCATCGTAAGCTACAATTGGAGCGTCACCACCACCAGCTGCATAAGAATTATCCGAACGAACGTCTCCTAAAAGAACGTTGTCCCATTGATAATATTCCTCATAAAAAGTTCTATATGCACCATTTAGCGCATTGCTAAGGTCTTGAGCCGAATTATAGGCGTTACCTGTTGTGAGGGTAGATGTAGGTGCCACATCCAAGAAGTCTGAACTGCACGAAAAAAGCGCAACAACTATCAAAGAACAACCTACTACCCTTAATTTATTAAATATATTTTTCATAATAATTTTATTTTATGTGATTAAAAAGAAAGGTTTAAACCAAAAATAATATCTCTAGTTTGTGGATAGGTTCCGTAGTCTATACCTGGTGCAATGTTTTTTAGAGAGTTATCACCACTTCTTCCGTAAACACTAACTTCTGGATCTAATCCTGAATATTTTGTCCAAGTTAATAGATTTTCGGCAGTTAAATAAAAATGCACTTTACTCATACTTAATTTGCTTACCAAATTTTCGGGAAGACTGTACCCTAAAGTTAATGATTTCAATCTAACATAAGACCCATCTTCAACATAACGAGATGAAACTTTTACGTTTTGATCACCTCCAAAATCCACTTTTGGAATATCAGTAATTTGACCAGGCGTGGTCCAACGGTCTAATACTGTTGTCAATTGGTTATTTGCATTGTACAAACCTTCTGTTTCAATTCTGGTAGCATTAAAAATATCATTTCCTTGAACACCTTGGAAGAAGATATTGAATGACCAGTTTTTATATTTGAAATCATTAGCCAATCCAAAAGAATATTTAGGATTTGCATTACCAATAATAGTTTTGTCACCATCACTTAAATCACCGCTAGCGTCTAAGTCTTTGTATTTAATATTTCCTGTCGCAGGATCAACTCCTTCAGAAATAAAACCATAAAAAGTACCTAATGGTTGACCTTCTTGTGCAATGGCAACTAAACCTCTACCATCGTTGTTAAGTTGTCCCAGTTGTATGCTTCCTCCTGGAAGGCTTGTGATTTTGCTTTTATTAAATGAAATATTAAAATCAGTATTCCATTTTAATTCGTTTTCTAAGTTTTTAGAACTTAATGTAAATTCAAAACCGCTGTTTTCCATTGCTCCAACATTTAATAATGCTTTTGAAAACCCAGTACTGGCAGGGATTCTCTTATTGAGCAACATTTCACTTGTTTTCTTAACATAATAGTCAGTTGTTAAAGACAAACGGTTTTTTAATAATGAAATATCAAAGCCAATGTTAGTTTGTTGAGTCGTTTCCCATTTAAGGTCAGAACTCTCAAGTGTTGTAGGATTTGAACCTGGAACAACTAAACCACCCACAACATAAGGAGCTCCCGGACTTACTAGACCGTAGTGAGAAAAAGGACCAACTTGGCCATTTCCTACTTCACCCCAACCTGCTCTAATTTTCAAATCATTCACCACTTCTACATTACTAAAGAAGTCCTCTTTTGAAATTCTCCAACCTCCAGAGAACGAAGGAAAATAACCCCATCTGTTTTTTTCTCCAAATCCTGAATAAGCATCGGCACGAAAATTACCAGTTAACAAATATTTGTCTTCATAGCTATAATTGATTCTTCCAATTGCTGCAACATTTCTTCCTCTAGATTCGCTGTAACCAGCTGTTCTTACAGATCCTGCGTTTACAGTATGCACAGCGGCTGAACCAAAATTTCTAGCGTTGATTGAAGCCGACGAATAATCAGATTGTGTTGCAATATAACCCACTAAGGCGTTAAAATTATGTTTGTTGAATGATTTTACAAAACTAAGTGTGTTTTCAAAATTCCAAAAAGTAGTTTGGTTGTTAGACAATGAAGCCGTCCCTTTAAATCCTCTACCTTCTCTACTTCTGTAGGGATCAACCCAAGAGTTATACGTGCTATTCAATTGCTCAAACCCAAACATAGATTTGAATTTCAAGTCTTTTAAAAATGAAATTTCTCCGTAAACATTTCCATTAAATTTATAATTTTGGTAAGAATGTTCATTTTTTAGAAGCAGGGCAACTGGGTTTTCAAGATCTGAAATAAACGGGTTTATTGCAAATGTACCATCAGCATTGTAAACATCCGTTACTGGTGCTCCAGTTATCATCGCTAAAATCGATCCATATTTCCAGGCTTCGTTAACGTCAACATCTTTCCATTTACCGTAACCAATGCTTGAACCCACTTTTAAAGATTTACTTACTTTGTGATCAAGATTCAGTTTAAAGGTATATCTTTCTACTTTATTCGTCATTACAACTCCCTCTTGACTGAGATAAGTTCCTGAAAGATAATAATTCGTTTTTTCATCTCCTCCAGAAACTCCTAATGAATAATTTTTAGAAAGCGCAGTTCTCAAAGCCTTATCTTGCCAATTGTTGTTGAATGTATATTTGCTCCAGTCAGCAGTTTGACCCATTTCAGTCATTAAAGCTTTATATTGAGTTGCATCCAGAACATCCAATTTTTTAGACACCGTCGAAGACGAAGTATAAGCATCTAATGTTACTTTTGTTTTTTGGTTTCCACCTCTTTTTGTAGTAATAAGGACTACCCCATTAGAACCATTGGCGCCATAAATGGCTGCTGAAGACGCATCTTTAAGTACGGTCATTGTTTCAATATCCGATGGACTAATTTCGTTTATTGAAGTAGTTGGAATACCGTCAAGAATATACAAAGGTTCTGCACCTGCTGTAATTGTTGACGTACCTCTAACTCTGATAGTGTAACCAGCTTGCGGTTGTCCAGAAGGTTTTGTAATTTGGACTCCGGCAACTTTACCTTCAAGGGCATTCCCAATCCCAGTATTCGCTCTTCCTTCAAATTCTTTTGAAGTTACCACTGCAATCGCACCAGTTATGTCCCTCTTTTTGGTAGAACCAAAACCAACGACTACTACTTCTTTCAAATCAACTTTGTCCGAAACAAGAACTACATTGATAGTTGTTTTACCATTTAAAGTTATTTTTTGAGTAGTATACCCAAGATAACTAAAATTCAAAACGGCATCTTTTGGCAAATCGTTCAAAGTGAACTTACCATCTAAATCGGTGGTTGTTCCGATTTTTGAATTTTGGACAGCAACATTTACTCCTGGTAAAGGTCCGTCAGAATCTGTCACCTTCCCGGTAACGGATTGAGCTTGCATAATACTACACACAAGTAGGAATGCAGAAATAAACAAGGTTTTTTTAAAAAGTTTCTTCATAATTAATTTTTGTTAAAAAAATTCAAGATTTTGGTAGGTATAAAATAGCACATGTTTCCACTAACTAATAATATATTTTCCAAAACTAATTAATAGAAGATACAAAAAAATAGATATTTACGTATTATAATCCTCAATTCACGTAATTAACAAAATCTAAATGAAATGTTAAACTCTAAAAAAACAGAACGATAAATTCATACAAACTACAGAAAAACAACACTTTTACCCCCTATTTTCAATATAATATAATACATCCAGGATAATTTTCTTACTCCAAATATTTATTTTATCGCAGCCATTCCTACCCGAAGCGCTTTTAAGTATCCAAAATATCTGAATAAGATTTTAAAAAAAAAATCTTCCTTCTATTGCTTCAGCAGGTGAACCGGCAGACAGGATTCAGGTCATTCAATACAATATCTCGAACAATAATCAATCATTATCAAACCATATTGAATTATTTTGACAACAGAAGCACCAATGCTTCTGCAGAATCTTTCAATGCCAAAATAAAAGCATTTAGGTCGCAATTCAGAGGTGTAAGAAATATAGAATTCTTCCTTTTAAACAAAAGAACCCCAACCTTTTCAGGTTGGGGTTCAATAAAGAAAGGCGACGACATACTCTCCCACATAACTGCAGTACCATCTGCGCAGGCGGGCTTAACTACTCTGTTCGGGATGGGAAGAGGTGAGC
>Ga0208262_1000006_pt1 | contig 140845 bp, 128 predicted proteins | sample LakWasMet15_LOW5_2_FD_183863 | JGI IMG/M metagenome (GOLD analysis project Ga0208262, IMG submission 183863) | Freshwater sediment methanotrophic microbial communities from Lake Washington under simulated oxygen tension - Sediment Metagenome... | ecosystem: Environmental > Aquatic > Freshwater... | reverse complement strand
ATTGAATTAGAAAAAAGTCATAATCAATTAATAATTGTAGCTGAAACAATAGTTCTACATCTCAGTCCTTTTTTCTAATGAAAAAATGAAATGTAAGTAAAATTGATGAATCAAAATTGTACAATCAAGGAGATACTTTAAATAAGTGTCTCCTTTTTTTATGGAGTTTTATCAATACTTTTGTAGCATGCATTTTCTACTTAATAAACCTTACGGTTATCTCTCCCAATTTATTTACGCCAAAAAGCGTAACAAAAAACTGCTTGGCGAATTGTATCCATTTCCACCTGGAACTATGGCTATCGGCCGCCTCGATGAAGATAGCGAAGGATTATTACTGCTAACGACTGATGGCATGATGAGTCAAATCATCCGTAGTAAAAAAGTTTCCAAAGAATATCATGTACAAGTGGACGGAATTATTACGCAGGAAGCTGTAAACCAACTTCAACTGGGTGTAGAAATAGGAGTGAAGGGAACAAAATATATGACATTACCTTGCGAAGCAAAATTGTTGCAAACTCCAACTCATTTTGAAGCAAGAGGAAAAAAAATTCGGGATGAACGTCACGGACCAACAAGCTGGGTTTCCATAACGGTTTCCGAAGGGAAATTTAGACAAGTACGCAAAATGACTGCTGCAGTTGGGTTTCCAACCTTGCGATTAATAAGAGTTAGAATTGGAGATATTCATTTAAATGGCTTAAACTCCGGCCAGGTTCTAGAAGTGACCAAATTATTGTGATGTAAATTGACTTTTATTAATACATAATTTTCCTTGCTTAAGAAGGAAAGTAAGAATTATATCCCACATAATAAAAATAATCTCCATTTTTTGCTTACTCGTTATCAGCGTGTTGTAGACAATCATTTTTTCATTTTATGCAGTTCATCGATTAGTTACTGTTAAAGTCATTAAAATAATAGGGTTTTATCCATAAATCTTAAGAAATTTGCACTACCCAAATTTACTAATAAAATGGTTTTTAGTTAAAACCTAATGAGTTTAATTAGAACCAATTAAAACTAATGGATTATGCACGTCAAGGTTGAAAGAAAAAACTACCTGGAGAAAGAATGGAATTTGCTGATTGATAATGAAAATGACGTTTTTAATTTTTTTAAAGACCATCTATCAAGCGGAATTTCCTACTGGGATATAGATAGTAACGGTAAAAAATGGTTCAATTCTAAATTCTGGGGTTTACTTGGTTACAGAAACACCGAAGCCAAACATACTATTCACGACTGGGGTATAGTTGTTCATCCCGATGATATTATAATTTGGGAAGAAAAAATTGAAAAACATCTAAAAAGCCCCAAAAGACCATTCTCCCTCATCGTTCGGTTTTTCCATAAAAACGGCTCAATAATTTGGTTGAATTGTATTGGAAAAGCAATACATCCCAACCGATTGCTGTTTATTTTTCAGGATATTTCTGAAAATAAAAGACAGGAGGAAAAGTTTGTAAAAAGAGAAAATGCCTTTATCCAAATGAATCAAGTTACCAAAATTGGTCATTGGGAGCTAGATATCATTAACAATGAGATGCATTGGTCAGACTATTGCAAAATCATTCACGAAGTTCCTCTCGAATTTAATCCCGATATTATTAATAGTATTAATTTTTATAAGGAAGGGGTAAACCGCGACAGAATAACCCGTTTGGTTGATAATTGTCTTAAATATGGAATTGCATGGGACGAAGAACTCCAAATAGTTACCGCTACTAATAAGGTAATTTGGATTCGTGTTATTGGTAAAGCTTATTTTGAAAATGAGGTATTTCAAAGAATTTTTGGTGTTATCCAGGATATTGATAGACAAAAAAAATCCGAAATGGCATTGAGGGAAAGTGAAGCAAAGTTTCGAAATATTGTAGAAAATAATATTAATAATAAATAAAAGAAGTAAACAAGGAACCAACAATTACAAATAATTTATATGAATAGGTTAAAAAAAATCCTGATACTCGACGATGATGAAATCTCAACATATCTCACTAAAAAGATTGCTGAAAAATCTAATTTAGTGGAAGAAAGTCAAATATTCTATCAAAGCGAAGAAGCATTATCATACCTGAGAACAGCAATAATAGAACAAACTGCATTGCCCGATTTGATTGTGTTGGATATCAATATGCCGGTTCTGGATGGATGGGATTTTATAAATGAACTTCAAAAAACACCAAACTATAAGCCTATTCCAATTGTGGTTTTGAGTTCTTCAGTCTATAAAGCTGATCAGGATAAATCCAAAACCTATCCCGAAATTAAAGGTTATTTAATCAAGCCTTTAATCTTGGCTGAATTTGAAAAAATCTTACGGCAAGCATTTAGTTTTTGAATAATGTTGGATAATTTGTAGTTATTGAGTTTGTGCAGTTATCTGTTTTTACTTTGAGTGTAAAAAAACTTATCTTTGTTTTTCAAAAAGATAAAGAGCAACGTGAGCTATACCAATAAACTAAAAATATTCAACGATCCAATCTACGGGTTTATTACCATTCCCAACAGTTTGATTTACGATCTAATTCAACATTCCTATTTTCAACGATTACGCCGTATTACTCAAATGGGTTTGTCTTATTTGGTTTATCCGGGTGCGCATCACACAAGGTTTCACCACGCTATTGGCGCTATGCATATGATGCAAAAAGCAGTGGAAGTTTTACGCTTTAAAGAAGTTTCCATTTCAAAAGAAGAAGAGAATGCACTTTACATTGCTATTCTTCTTCATGATATTGGACATGGTCCGTTTTCTCACGCCATGGAACACAGCATTGTAGAAGTAAATCACGAGGAAATATCGTTGCTTTTTATGAATCAGTTGAATGTGGAATTCAATGGGGAATTGGGTTTGGCAATTCAGGTTTTTAAAGGAGAATACCCGCGTAAGTTTATGTTGCAATTAATTTCCAGCCAATTGGATATGGACAGAATGGATTATTTGAAACGCGATAGCTTTTATTCGGGTGTTGCCGAAGGAAATATCAACTCCGATAGATTAATTCAAATGTTGAATGTAGTAGATGATGTGCTAGTAATGGAAGAGAAGGGAATCTACTCCATTGAGAAGTTTCTAATGGCTCGTCGTTTAATGTATTGGCAAGCTTATCTTCACAAAACTAGTTTAGTAGCCGAATTAACGTTAACCAAAACTTTACAAAGAGCTAAGGAATTAATTCAAAAAAATGTGCCACTTACTTGTAGCGAACCTTTGTTGTATTTTATGCAAAATAAAGCACCGATGGAATCCTTATCAAGTGCTCAATTAGAAACTTTTGCGCAATTGGATGACTATGATATTGTCAGCGCTTTAAAATCCTGGCAGCATCATGATGATTTTATTTTAAGTAGTTTGAGTAAAATGATTATCAACAGAGATTTATCAAAAATCAAACTAAATAATGAAAAATTCCCTCCGGAAGTATTGTTGGCTATGAGTTCTAAGTTTGCTAAAGACAATAATATCACGCTTCAGGAAGCAAAATATTTTATATTCAAAGGGAAAATAAAAAATCAAGCTTACGACAAAGAAGCAGAGCCAATCAGCATTTTGAAAAAGGATAAAACAATTGAAGATATTATAGATGTCTCTGACCAATTGAATTTAAGAGCCTTGTCAAAGCCTGTGACCAAGTATTTCATTTGTTTTCCAAAAGTCCTTAACGAAAACAGCCATTAAAATCTAATTTTTTATATTTTTGTAGCATGAAATTTACAGCAGCGCAAATAGCGGAAATTTTGGACGGAGAAGTCATTGGAAATCCCAATGTAGAAGTGTTTAAACTATCTAAAATAGAAGAAGGTACTGAAGGTTCATTAACATTTTTGGCTAATCCAAAATATGTAAATTTTATATATACTACCAAAGCTTCAGTGGCTATTGTAAATACTACTTTTGAGCCAGAATCGGAAATAACAGCTACCTTGATAAAAGTAGAAGATGCGTACTCATCTTTTTCAAAAATACTCGAATTCTACAATCAAGTAAAATTGATGAAATCGGGAATTGAGCAACCTTCAGTGATTTCTGAAAATGTGAAATACGGAGAAAATCTTTATTTAGGAAGTTTTAGTTATCTTGGACAAAATGTTATCATTGGTGATAATGTCAAAATATATCCTAATACTTTTGTGGGTGACAACGTAACTATTGGCGATAACACGGTCCTTTTTGCAGGGGTTCGCATTTATTCTGAAAGTGTAATTGGTGCCAATTGTACCCTTCATTCGGGCTCTATTATTGGTTCCGATGGTTTTGGTTTTGCTCTAAATCCTGATGGAACGTATTCAAAAATACCCCAAATTGGTAACGTAATATTACAAGATAATGTGGAAGTGGGTTCTTGCACAACGATTGACAGAGCTACTATGGGTTCTACAATTATTAAAAAAGGAGTAAAGCTCGACAATCAAATCCAAATTGGACATAACGTAGAAATTGGAGAAAACACCGTAATTGCTGCTCAAGTTGGCGTTTCTGGTTCAACCAAAATAGGGCAAAATTGTATAATTGGAGGACAAGCTGGAATTGCCGGACACATCACTATTGGAAATAATGTTCGTATCCAAGGGCAATCAGGGGTTAACAAAGATGTAAAAGATGGAGAAGTATTGCAAGGATACCCAGCAATGAAATTCAAAGATTATTTTAAATCGTATGTGCATTTTAAAAATTTGCCGAAAATAGTTTCAGAAATAGAAGAATTAAAGAATAAAGTAAATAATAAATAAGTAAATCATGGTGAAACAGAAGACCATAAAGAGTGAAATATCTCTCAAAGGTGTTGGATTACACACAGGAAAAGATGTAACAATGACGTTTAAACCTTCTCCAATAAACAGCGGATTTTCATTCGTTAGAGTGGATTTGGAAGGACAACCTATTATTGAAGCGGATGCCAATTATGTGGTGAACACCCAACGTGGAACCAATCTGGAAAAATTAGGTGTCAAAATTCAAACGCCAGAGCATGTTTTAGCCGCTTTAATTGGTTGCGATTTGGATAATGTTATCATCGAATTAGATGCTTCTGAATTGCCAATTATGGACGGTTCGTCAAAGTTTTTTGTGGAAGCCATTGAAAAAGCTGAAGTTGTAGAACAAGAAGCAGCCAGAAATTATTATGTTGTAAAAGAAGTTATCTCTTTTGCCGATGATGCAACGGGAAGCGAAATAATAGTAATGCCAGGTGACGATTATCAAATAACGACTATGGTCGATTTTGGAACAAAAGTACTTGGTACACAAAACGCGACATTAAAAAATATTGCTGATTTCAAAACCGAAATAGCCGATTCTAGAACTTTTAGTTTTCTTCACGAATTGGAAACATTATTGGATGAAGGTCTGATTAAAGGTGGCGATTTAAATAATGCCATTGTTTACGTTGACAAAGATATTTCAGAGAAAACGATGAACAATCTTAAAATTGCCTTTGACAAAGACAGCATTTCTGTAAAGCCAAACGGTATTTTAGATAACCTAACATTGCATTATCCTAATGAAGCTGCTCGTCATAAACTATTAGATGTAATTGGTGATTTGGCCTTAATCGGAACGAGAATAAAAGGGAAAGTTATTGCTAACAAACCTGGCCATTTTGTAAATACGCAATTTGCAAAAAAACTATCTAAAATTATCAAGATAGAGCAACGTAATCAAGTGCCAACTTATGATTTAAATCTGGAGCCCTTAATGGACATTCATAAAATAATGGCTACGTTACCACATCGTCCGCCGTTTTTATTTATTGACAGAATTATCGAAATGTCTGACAGTCATGTTGTGGGAATGAAAAATGTTACGATGAACGAAAGTTTTTTCGTAGGACATTTTCCAGAAGCTCCAGTAATGCCGGGTGTTATCATTGTTGAAGCTATGGCGCAAACTGGTGGAATTTTAGTTTTAAGTACGGTTCCAGATCCTGAAAATTACCTAACTTTTTTTATGAAAATTGACAATGTGAAGTTCAAACAAAAAGTGTTACCTGGTGATACTTTAATATTCAAATGCGAATTAATAACGCCAATCCGAAGAGGTATTTGCCATATGCAAGCTCACGCTTATGCTAACGGAAGATTAGTGGCTGAAGCGGAATTAATGGCACAAATAGCTAGAAAACAATAAATCCAGAAACAAACAATTTACAGTTAATCGTTAATTAATTGTAAAATGTGAATTACATTTGACCAACAAAAAAATAACATCTACAAATGAATCAACCATTAGCATATGTTCATCCGGGCGCAAAAATTGCGAAAAACGTTGTAATCGAACCATTTACAACCATCCATAACAATGTAGTTATTGGCGATGGAACTTGGATAGGTTCCAATGTAACCATTATGGAAGGCGCACGAATTGGGAAGAATTGCAACATTTTTCCTGGTGCCGTAATTTCAGCAGTACCACAAGATTTAAAATTTGGTGGCGAAGATTCATTGGCAGTTATTGGCGACAATTGTACGATTAGAGAATGTGTAACCATCAATAGAGGCACTATTGCTTCGGGACAAACAACTTTAGGAAATAATTGTCTTGTGATGGCTACCGCACATATTGCGCACGATTGTCATATTGGCGATAATGCCATAATTGTAAATGGTGTTGCACTTGCTGGACACGTTATCGTTGGGAAACACGCTATTATTGGAGGTTTAGCAGCGGTTCATCAATTTATTCATATTGGTGATCATGCTATGATTTCGGGAGGTTCGTTGGTAAGAAAAGATGTGCCACCTTATACAAAATCGGCAAAAGAACCTTTGTCTTACGTGGGAATTAATTCTGTTGGACTTAGAAGAAGAGGATTTACGACTGAAAAAATCCGTGAAATTCAAGAAATTTATAGAATACTATATCAAAAAAACTATAATACATCACAAGCGGTTGGTATCATTGAAGCCGAAATGGAAGCGACTCCAGAGCGTGATGAAATTTTAGATTTTATCAGAAACTCTTCTCGTGGTATCATGAAAGGCTATTCAGGAGGAGCTTAAAATCTTAAGAAATTAAAACAAAAATCAAATTAAATAAACAATAATACAATGGCATCTACATCAGATATTAAAAACGGATTATGCATAAAATACAATAATGATATTTATAAAATCATTGAATTTCTTCACGTAAAACCAGGAAAAGGTCCAGCATTCGTAAGAACAAAACTAAAAAGTCTTTCTAACGGAAAAGTATTGGACAATACCTTTTCAGCAGGTCACAAGATTGAAGAAGTGCGTGTTGAAAATCATAAATTCCAATTTTTGTATCCAGAAGGCGATTTGTTTCACTTTATGAATGTAGAGTCTTTCGAACAAATTTCTTTAAACAAAAACATCCTTGATTCTCCAGAATTATTAAAAGAAGGCGAAAACGTAATGATAAGTATCAACACCGAAACGGATTTGCCTTTATCAGTAGATATGCCGTCTTCAGTAGTTTTGGAAGTTACTTATGCTGAGCCAGGAATAAAAGGAAATACAGCTACAAACGCTACTAAATCGGCAACTGTTGAAACTGGAGCTACTATAAATGTACCTTTATTTATCAATGAAGGAGATAAAATAAAGATAGATACTTCTAATGGTAATTACATGGAACGCGTTAAGGAATAGTATTCAGTTAGCAGTCGCAGTTGGCAGAAAACTGAACACTAATTACTGAACACCGAACACTAAACTATGAAATTTTCCAAATTACATACTCTTAAAGAAATCGCTGAAATTATTGGTTGCCAATATGTTGGTGCTGATGATTTCCCTGTTCATGGTATGAATGAAATTCATGTTGTTACAGCTGGCGATATTGTCTTTGTAGACCATCCCAAATATTACGACAAAGCACTACAATCGGAAGCTACTATTGTTTTAATTAACAAAGAAGTGGATTGCCCAGAAGGAAAAGCACTTTTGATTTCTGACGATCCTTTTAGAGATTTTAATACCTTAACCAAACATTTTCGTCCTTTTGTTGCTGCTAATGTTAGTGTAGCATCTTCAGCAAAAATAGGAGCGGGGACAACTATTCAACCCAATTGTTTCATTGGAAATAATGTGGTGATTGGCGAAAATTGTTTGCTTCACGCGAATGTTATTGTATATGATAATACCGTTATTGGCAATAATGTTCTTATCCATTCGGGAACTGTACTTGGTGCAGATGCTTTTTATTATAAAAAACGTCCCGATGGTTATGACCAATTGCTTTCTGGTGGAAGAGTAGTCATAGAAGATAACGTGGGAATTGGTGCTTTATGTACCATCGACAAAGGAGTTACTGGAGATACAACAATTGGCGCAGGCACAAAAATTGACAATCAAGTGCATGTTGGACATGATACCTACATTGGGGAAAAATGCTTAATAGCTTCACAAACCGGAATTGCAGGTTGCGTTATCATTGAAGATGAAGTAACACTTTGGGGACAAGTTGGAACTACAAGTGGTATCACCATTGGAGCAAAAGCTGTTGTCCTTGGACAAACTGGCGTAACAAAATCGATAGAAGGAGGAAAGTCTTATTTTGGAACACCCGTTGAAGAATCAAGAGAAAAATTAAAGCAATTAGCATATATTAAAAGAATCCCCGAATTACTTTCAAAAAAATAAAAAATGAAGGCAAAAGAAATAGTTCAAAATTTTTACAAATCAGATGTTATTATCGAACCCAATTCGGTTAAGGAGTTTTTACATCCCGAAGTAGAATTGGAATGGCACAGTAGCCAAGGATTTTTGAAACTTGGTCAACAAGATATTATTGATTTAAGCACAGATTTAAGCAAAGCTTATGTTCGTTCAAAAACTAAATTGACACATATTATTGGAGAAGGTGATACCGTTTCCATTCGTTATTCTCATTATGTAAAAACAATAGAAAACCCAAGAGAAGAAATGCTTTTAGGACATTTTATGGTTATTTGGGAAATTAAAAATGACAAATTATATCGTGGTTTTCAAATGAGTCAATTATCTTAAAAAAACTAATGACTAATCACTGATTACTAATTACTATTTTCTACTTTTGCAACACAATTTTACAAACACACAAATAATAAAAACATGAGCGTTTTAGTTAATAAAGATTCAAAAATAATAGTTCAAGGATTTACAGGAAGCGAAGGTACTTTTCATGCCGAGCAAATGATTGAATATGGAACAAACGTTGTAGGTGGTGTAACTCCTGGAAAAGGAGGTTCAACTCATTTAGATCGTCCCGTTTTTAACACTGTAAAAGATGCTGTTGTAAAGGCTGGTGCCGATACTACTATCATTTTTGTACCACCCGCTTTTGCTGCTGACGCTATTATGGAAGCTGCCGATGCTGGAATTAAAGTAATCATCACTATCACAGAAGGAATTCCTGTGGCAGACATGATTAAAGCCAATGAATATATAAAAGGGAAAAACTGTCGTTTAATAGGTCCAAACTGCCCAGGAGTTATTACACCAGGTGAAGCGAAAGTTGGTATTATGCCAGGTTTTGTTTTCAAAAAAGGAACAGTGGGAATTGTTTCTAAATCGGGGACTTTAACTTATGAAGCTGCGGATCAAGTAGTAAAACAAGGATTAGGAATTACCACAGCTATTGGTATTGGTGGTGATCCAATTATTGGAACAACAACTAAACAAGCTGTAGAATTATTAATGAATGACCCAGAAACCAATTGTATTGTTATGATTGGAGAAATTGGAGGTCAACTTGAAGCTGATGCTGCACACTGGGTTAAAGCAGATGGAAATCGCAAGCCAGTTGTTGGATTTATCGCAGGAGTTACTGCTCCGGCAGGAAGAACAATGGGGCACGCAGGTGCTATTGTTGGTGGTGCAGATGATACCGCTGAAGCCAAAAAAAGAATCATGAGAGAATGCGGTATTCACGTTGTAGATTCACCAGCAGAGATTGGTAAAAAAGTAAAAGAAGTTTTAGGATAATCCTAATAAATATAACAAATTCCAAAGCTCCGCTGTTGTGTGGAGCTTTTTTAATTAAATAATAATGTATAAAGAAGTAAAAAAGTTTAAAATAGGAGGTAGTTTCACCTTTACTCCAGATCAAAATTTAGAAGAAGTATGTACGGCTCCCGATAATGGAAACGGCGTATTCATGGTATATGCTGTTGATGGTGAAACAAAAGAATTAATAATGATTGGTTCTACTGGGACTGTCCAAAATGACGGGACTTTAAAAAGCAAAAACGGAGGCCTTTATGATAAAATTGTAAACGGACAACAGTTTGCCAAAACAGGTAGAAAGTATACTTGGCCAACCCAAATGAAAAAAGAAAACATTGCTCAATTGGAAGTGTTTTGGTATGAAACGTTCAACGCAAAGACGAGCATCATTCCAACCTTTCTAGAAGCACAACTTTTACAAAATTTCTTAACCGAAAATGGTCGTTTACCTAGATGGAACGTAGCGTTTTAATATAAAAATAGCATTATAAAAAACTCCCGAGATACTCGGGAGTTTTTTTTTGACAGAAAAACCAAACAACTAGATATTATTTATATATTTGACAATCAAACATATCTTATGAAAAAAATATACTCATTTTTGATTTTAGCATTTACTGTATCGGTTGGTAATGCACAGATAGTAAATATTCCCGACGCGAATTTTAAAGCTAGGTTGTTGCAAGCAAGTCCAACACAAAGTATTGCCTATAATGCTGCATTAGCCCCTATAAAAATAGACACCAACAATAATGGTGAAATTGAAGTTAGTGAAGCTTTATTGGTTTGGAAATTAAATATTCCTGGTGCTTTAAATCATATATCCGATTTAACAGGAATATCCAGTTTTATGAATTTGAGAATATTGCTTTGCCCAAATAATTACTTAACTAACTTAGATTTAGGAACATTACTAGATTTAGAATATTTAGATTGTTTTAATAACCATTTGGTTAGCCTTAATATAGCTGGGCTAACTCATTTACAAGATTTAAAATGCAATGATAATCAAATCAATTACCTAGATATATCTTCGTTGTCTAGTCTTATAAATTTAGATTGCGCAGTAAACCTGTTAACCCAGTTAGACTTGACTGATTCGGTAAATCTTCAAACCCTTGCTTTTGGGCAAAATGCTGTCCAAGCAATTGATCTTAATTTATTGACCCAATTAACCTATTTAGATTGTAGTTATAATCAATTGACTACCTTGGATGTCACCGATTTGACATTGCTTGAGACTTTGTACTTTCCTTACAATCAAATTTCCTCAATTGACCTGAGTAATTCGTTAAATTTAATTTATTTTTCTTGTGATGGCAATCTAATTGACACACTAGATTTAACGGGACTTGTTCATCTTCAAGCATTGCAATGTGGAAGTAATCAACTAACAACTTTGAATTTAAATGGGATAAATGATCTGGTTACATTTTACTGTTCAGAAAATCAAATTTCAACACTTGATGTATCAAATCTGACACAACTCCAATATCTGGGAATAAGTAACACACCCATTTCTTCAATAGATTTAACGAATTTGGTCGAGCTTATAGGTTTAGATTCTGAAAATACCCAGCTTACTACTATTGATGTTAGCCATTCACCATACTTTTTATCTCTTTATGCGAATAATAATAATCTTTTAGAAACTTTATTTATTAAAACTGGGGATTCAACAAATCAATTTATAGACCTTTATTTTGATGGAAATCCCAATTTACAGTATATATGCGCTGATGAGAGTAGGCTTTCACAAGTTCAAGATAAAATCACAGAGTATGGTTACACCACTTGTTATGCAAACTCGTATTGTAGTTTCAATCCGGGAGGTACTTTTTATACGATTCAAGGCAATAACCGATATGACGAAAATAATAATGGTTGTGATGCTTCAGATATTAATTATTCTAATTTAAAACTCTCCTTTAGCGACGGTACTAATACTGGCAGTTTAATTTCAGACGGAACTGGAGCTTATCATTATGATGTGCAATCTGGCACACAAACAATAACTCCAACATTGGAAAACCCAACTTATTATGCGGTTTCACCAACAACAGCTACGGTTACTTTCCCTACAACAACAAGTCCTTTTATTCAAGATTTCTGTGTGACGGCTAATGGAGTTCATAATGATTTAGAAGTAACAGTATTGCCATTTGGAGGTGCAAGACCAGGCTTTGATGCTACCTATAAAATCATCTATAAAAACAAAGGAACTTCAACACAGAGTGGGATAGTATCCTTGGATTTTTATGATCCAATTATGGATTTTGTTTCGTCAAACCCCAGTTTCTCAAGTCAAGCTACGAATACTTTAAATTGGGATTTTAGTAATTTACTACCCTTTGAAACAAGAGAAATTCAAGTTGTATTCAATCTTAATTCTCCACTTGAAACTCCAGCGGTAAATGCAGGAAATGGTATCATGTACACCGCAACTATTGTAGGATTGACGGATGAAACTCCAAATGACAATACTTCTGTTTTAAATCAAGTCGTGGTAAATTCTTTTGATCCAAATGATAAAACATGTACAGAAGGAACATTCCTTCCAACTTATAAAATTGGAAACTATGTAAATTACATCATTCATTTTGAAAATAATGGTACGGCTCCAGCCGAGAATATTGTAGTTAAAGATATGATTGACACAACAAAATATGACATTAATAGTTTGGTGCCATTGAATGGAAGTGCTCCATTTTCTACAAGAATTACGGAAACAAACAAAGTAGAGTTCATCTTTCAGAATATCAATCTTCCGTTTGATAATGCCAATAATGATGGGTATGTAGCATTCAAAATCAAAACAAAATCTACACTTATTGATGGTGATACTTTTAGTAATTCGGCCAGTATTTATTTTGACTATAATGCGCCTGTAGTTACAGCTCCTTATACTACACTTGTTTTTAATCCATTGGCTACAGCAGATTTTGACTTTAACAGTGCCTTTTCTTTAAGTCCTGTTCCGACCAGAAATGTGTTGACTATTACGTATAAACAAACGGTTGTAATAAGTTCGATAAATATTTATAATACACTCGGACAAGTAGTTCAAGTAATTACAAATCCAAATGAAACAATTGATGTTTCTGGCTTAAAAACTGGAAGTTATTTCATTAAGATTATAAGTGATAAAGGAACTGCAAGTAGTAAGTTTATAAAACAATAAGTATAAAAAAACTCCTCTCGTTTTCACAAGAGGAGTTTTCGTTTTCAAATGGCTTATAAACTATTTACTTACTACAATTTTAAAGGTTTTATTGTCTTTCCCATCGGTAACTTTTACAAAATAAATTCCGTTGTAAACCGTTGTTAAATCCATAATGGCAAGCGTACTTCCTTGCAAAATTTCATTGGTTTGAATTACTCTGCCTAATTCATCAATTAAAGAAACCTGTAAATTGTTTTCTCTACTATCCGATTGAATGGTAATAAAATCTTCTGCTGGATTTGGATAAATTTTGATATTCAATGCTGATAAATTAAAATCAGCTGTTTCTAATGTCAAACTACAAGAAGCAGAAATCACATTTGAATTTTCAATAGTATTTCCAGCAATTAAAGTATGACCTGCAAATCCTGAATAAGTATTCGGATAATAAGTACATCTAAAAACAGTATTCATCGTTGGCGTTGCTCCTTGTACTATTATTCCAGCAGCGTTTACTGGATTTGTATATTTCCAAACTTGTGTCCCGGTTGTTGTCACTTCCGTAAAAATGCCACTTGGGCCATTACAAAGCAATACGTTTCCATTACTTAATTGTTGTGCGCCAGATATGTTTTGTGCATAATAATTGTTTGGATTGCCATAATTGTAATTCCATGAAGTTGAAGTAGGTAAATAAGGTAGTGTTGAAGTATAGTTACTTCCGTTTACTGGTGGATTTATTATTTCTACGGTTGAATAATTGCCGCCAGTTCTATTCAATCCATTGTTAAAAATCATAATTTGATTTTCAAATGGAAGTCCACTTTCTATCCATCGAGCGTTATGCTGACCAAAAAGTTTTTTATCAGCGGTTGTTCCGTTATTGTATGCCGCAGGATTTCCCCAACGGTAAATTATATCACCACCATTTCCTGAGTTTCCTCCCGAATGTGATGCTGCTTGTGCTGTTGTTGTGCTATGATCGATTATCCAAATTTCATTCAAATTATGTGAACTCATTACAATTTGATCTAATGCTGGATTGTAATCAATAGCGTTCATATGAATCCAATCGGTTGTAGTGGCACTCGCATTATAGTTAATATTCAATAATTTAGGACTGGAGGCTATAGTTCCAAAATTCGATTTTGTTGCGTCATAATCTTGTACCAAGTGATCCCACAGATGCCATTCCCATACAATTGTTCCTCCGCTTAATCCGGAAGGTTGTACTTCGAGAATTTGTTCCGACCAAACTGTTGTTGGAACTAATGAAGGATTCCTTCCCGATGCAATAGCTTGTGTATTGGTTTTTAATTCCCAAGCAATGATTAATATATTCCCATTTGGTAAGGCTTTTACATCATGATGTTGGCATTTCGTTGCATCAGAAATGGTATAACTCCATATTACATTACCATTCCAATCTATTTTTTGTACAATGCCACCAGTTCCGCCAGCAGTAAAAGTAGTATTGTTAGTATTTCCTGTTCGCAATAAAGTGCCATCTGGCAATAGATAGCATGATTGACCCGTTCTATAGGTACTTGGCCAAGTTTTAATTTGCTTACCACATTTATCAATAAGATAGGTTGTTGTACTGGTATTGGGCGCAAAAAGAATGTAGCCATCATCTAAACTTCCTGAATCGTGCTGTTGTAAACCAATAGTTTGAGCAAAAAGAATGTTACTCATTAATATCAATTGTAATAAAAGTAAATTGTTTTTCATTTGGTTTATTTATTATGAGATACTAAGAAAAAAAGGTTTAATCCTTATGAATTAAACCTTTTTTAAATGATTAAAACTATTATTTATTGATTATAATTTTAAACGTTTTTTCATCCTTTCCATCGGTAACTTTTACAAAATACATTCCATTGTAAACCGTTGTTAAATCCATAATGGTAAGCGTACTTCCTTGAAGAATTTCATTGGTTTGAATTACTTTGCCTAATTCGTCAATTAAAGAAACTTTCAAATTATTTTCTTGCATATCCGATTGAATGGCAATGAATTCTTCAGCTGGATTTGGATAGATTTTAATATTCAATTTGGATAAATTAAAATTAGCAGTTGCCAAAGTATATTGAGTTGTTGTTTCCCCAATAGTAGTAACTTTTACAGCCGTTTTATTGCCATAAAATGTTGGACCAACGACATATGGATAAGCGGAGTTATGATTGGCATCCACAGTAGCAAAATAGCAATATATTCCTGATGGATATTCGGGTGTTACACAAAAACGTCCGTTGTGTACATCTAAATAGCTCGCGTCAGAAGGATGTGCAATCCATTCATAATCTTCTCTAAAATAACCCAATGGATAAGTTGCACTTACAGCTGGTCCGTCTAATACATCAGTGCCATCAGCCCAAACGGTTCTTGTAGTAATATTTCGATATTGATAACCTGATTTGATTCGAACAATGCCTCCAGTTCCATCAGCATTGGCATAGCCATAAGCGCCATAAATAGGGAATCCATCATAAGTGAATCCTAATAAAGGGGAGTGCTGAGTCGTATTAATAACATATAAACCATCAGATGGATAGGTTGAACAAACAGTAGAAATTACCACTAAATCTAAATTGAATGCACTTGGATTTTGATGGTGATGATAATTTCCCATGGCTGGATGCGCTTTAGAACAATCAAATCCGCCTCTTTCACCAACAACGGCATCTCTGTTCCACTTGCCATCACCTGTACCGCCTGCTGGTCCACCGGCCAATGCGTTAGTTGAATTTTTCCAAGAAACACCATCTCGATAATCGAACAAAGCAACACCGTTTTTGAACAAACCAATGTTTCCTCCTGTTGTTGCTGTAGCTGTTCCTGTATTTTGAGTTGGATTTAAAGGCATTTTGAAAATAGCACCAGCTTGAGAAGTAGCCAAAGATGGGTTTCCATCTAAAAATGGTCCCGTAATATAAGCAGGAATTCCATTTGTCGTTACATAAACCCAATTGGTTGAATATTGTACCGTTTGAACATTGGCTGCGACCGCATCGGTAATAGGAGTAGGGTTTCCAGAAACATAATGGCGACCTGTAATTCCCGTGGTGTTTCTCAACCAACTAGTAATGATGGGATTTGTTTGTGCAAAAAGACCAAAGTTTGTTGCGATAATTAGAAGTAAAGTTACTTTTTTCATAAGTATTGGATTGGTTTTTATTATTTCATATTGTCTTTTATTCCTCTGTAAAAAATTCGGCAACCAAAAGATTCAGTTATTGGATTGGCAACCGTTTTATTTTTTAAAAGTTCTTCAACGGCTATAGCCATATAAGGTTTTGCACTGTTAGCATCGCCAGCATTGTCATCTATAGAACCTTGATATTTGATAGCAAATTGTCCTAGTTTATTTTTCCAAATTACAAAAGCTTGTGGCGTATGTGTGGCTTTGAATTGTTTTCCGACTGCCTGCAATTTATCTTGAAGATAGGGAAAACTGAACTTATCTTGTTTGGCTCTTTTTTGCATTAAAGCGAATGATTCTTCGGCATAAGCTAAAGTGTCCATAGTGTTTATTGCTAAAAGGTAAACACCTTTTGCTTTGAATTGGTTGTTTAATTTGTTTAATCTTTCGGAATAAAATTTAGCCATCGGACATTTATTGCACATAAAAACAACCATAAAACCTTTAGCATTTTTATATTCAGAAAGAGAAACTACTTTATTGGAAACATTTTTTAAGCTAAAGTTCTTAATAGTCCTCTCGTCATTATGCGTACTGATAAATGAAAAGCACATAAATGTGATTCCCAATAGCATTAAAACAGGTAAGCATCCCGACTTTTTCATAGGTTATTTTTTTACAAACTTTTTAGTTACCAATGACTTAGTTTGCTTATCCATCATTTGAACAAGATATACGCCTGATGCTAATGATGAAATGTCTATTCCATTTTGCCATTCAGGCTGCGGTAACATCATGGCAACTCGTCCTTGAATTGTGGTAATAGTTATATAATAAATTTCGGTTGCAGCATCTTTTAAATTGATAAACAATCTATCATTAGCCGGATTTGGATATAAACTAAAATCGGTATTTACAATATTTTGATTAGTAGCCAAATTATTAGTTACAATGAATTGCCCCATCATTCCTCCATCTTCATGGTTAGCAAAATGACAATGATACATATAAGGATGTGTCACATCGGAATCGGCAAAATCATCAAACTTGGCTACAAAAGTTACCGATTCGTTTCTAGGTAAATAGAAGGTGTCTTTCCAGCCATTTTCATGGGTTCCTACCGCAACAGCACTTCCATTTCTTGCCACAATTTTAAATTCGATATCATGAATGTGGAAGGAGTGTCCAAAGATGTTATTGTTGGTAACTGTCCATTTTTCAATAGCATTTAGATTAACTGTTTTATCTATATAGTCATATACAAAAATATGATTGTCTAAAGAAAAGGGAGTTGCGCCTTGCCCGCCAGTTACCGTCAATGCTCTAGTTACAGTAGCATCTGTAGCTGTCCAATAGGTATTTGATGCTAAAGTTGAAGGTACAGCCGTAATTGGCGTAGTAGCTGTTGTTGTAGCACCTACATTAATATGTAAAAGGGTAAAATCGATATTGTTTAATAAGCTTCCAAATTGTCCCGTAGTATTAGGTTCACCTCCAGGAAAGCCTAAAGTCTGTCCAGAATTATAGGCTTTTAAATCTACGCTGTTGCCAACAGTGTCATTTCCTAAATTGACCATAATTTCAACTCTTTCGCCAACCATTAGTTTTAATCTAGTTACAGCTACCGGGGCATTTAGCAAACCACCATCATTGGCAATGATATAAAAAGTTCTGTTGTCGCTAAATCCTAAATTATAACCCCGTTCGATTTCGGCATTTAAAATTCGCATTCTCACGTATTGTTTTGGTAGTGTATATTGAGCGCTTGGTGTTCCATTCGTTAACATATAATCACCATAAACTCTTACAGATGATGGTGGAGAATCAAACTGATTGGCTGTGGTATAACTTCTACTGCTTAAAGCTAAAACTATATCATCTACGCCATAAGTTCTTGGTAAAGCTAATGCGCTTTCTATAGGATCTTTAACGATAATAAAACCGCCAACACCTTTGGTTATTTGTGCTTGTGTTGTTTCGTGTAAATGAGGGTGATACCAAAGCGTAGACGCTTGATTCATTACTGTCCAATAAGGTTGCCATAAAGTTCCTGCTGGAATAATTTGATGCGGTCCGCCGTCCATAACTGCTGGTAAATGCATTCCGTGCCAATGAACCGTTGTCGATTCATTTAAATTATTAGTAACATTTAAATGTACTTCATCCCCTTTATTGATGAATAAGGTTGGTCCCCAAAAAGTTTCATTATTAATAGCGCCAGTAACGGTTAAGTTTCCGGTTCGTAATTGTTTTGTTGATTCGTGGATATTTAAATTGAAGGTTGTCCCATATAATGCTTCTGGCATTGACATAGTGTTGTATTGAGCAGACGCTAATGAAAAACTTGCTATTAAAAAGAGTAAAAAAAAGTACTTTTTCATATTTTTTGAGCTGGTTATAATGGGTTAGACGAAGGAAAATTTTATTTCTTGCGTCTTGGTTTAAAATTTATTCTTTTGGAAATGAAAATCGTTTGTCAAATAGAAATTCTTTATCCGTTAGTGTATGCAAAAAAGTAACTAAATCTACACGATCATTGTCTGAAAAATTCATAGGCTTTGCTAATTCTTTAGGTAAATTTTTATCATGACCTAATGAATTATAATGCTTCACAACATCTGTCAAGGTTTTAAATCTGCCGTCATGCATGTACGGAAAAGTGAATTGAATGTTTCTTAAAGTTGGTATTTTAAAACGCAAATTATCTTCAGGTTTGTTTGTAATTTTTATTCGTCCCAAATCATTCAATGTCTCATCCATAGCTAAGCCGTTTTTTTCAAATTTATCATCAGCAAATAATGGTTCTTTATGACACGAAGCGCAATTAGTTTTAAATAAATCATAACCATGTTGTTCTTGTGCTGTAAAACTTTCTTCTTTACGCATGACTTTATCATACTTAGCATTGGATGATTTTAGCATTACAGTAAACTGAGCCAATGCTTTCAAAAGTCGTTGACTTGTTACTTTTTCATCGCCAAAAGCTTTGGTAAATAAGATTCGATATTTTTTACTAGCTTGTAATTTGGCAATTACATGTTCCAAAGTTTCATCCATTTCTAACGGATTTGTTATTGGATTAATAGGTTGAACTTCTAAATTATTCACACCACCATCCCACATGAAATCTTTGTTCCATGCTAAATTTATTAACACCATTGAATTCCTCGTACCAATTTTCCCTTCGATACCATGACTTAACTGATGATCTACATGGGTAAATCCGGTTTGCTGTAAATGACAACTCTGACAAGAAATAGTATTGTCACGGGAAAGAATTGGATCATAAAATAAATTTCTACCCAATTGAAAACCTTCTTCAGTTAGTGGATTTTTTTTGAAATCATATTTTGGTTTTGGCCAACCATTGGGAATTTCAAGATATAACGGCGTAGTAAATCTATTGGAGAAACCAAAACCAATTAGGATGATACCAATTGTTACAATATGTTTCCAATATTCTCTCATTCTGTATGAAACATTTTGATACTAACATTGGCTAATTCCATCGCAACTTTTCCCGGAATCATGATGCTATTGGTTTTTGACAGTTGAATGTCAGAGAAAAAGTTGTTTAAATCGATGCCAATATGGATGTCTTTTTTATTGACATTCAATTCCACTTTTTGCATCGCATAATTGGGTTTCATATAACCGCCAATATGAAACTGAAATTCATTCTTTCGGGTTGAGCAACTCGGACTTTTACCTTCAATTTTCATATTGATATAACCACTTTGCCATGCCCAATACATTCCTTTTACTGGATCTAAATCGCCAGCCATTGCTCCAGAAGTATTCGTTAGACTATCAATACCAATATTGAAAGTGATTTTGGAAATTAGTTTGTCACTCTTTTTGGTTATCGGAATCTGAAAGGAATTTGGATTATCTAAATCGAGTAGGTGATAGCTGTCTTTTTGAGTAAAAACTGAATTATCGGCATACTGAATTTGAATATTGGAAATGTAGCATCTAAAGGTTTCAATTGACAAAGTGTCATTTGCTTTAGAAATGTATTTCTTATTTAATTCAAGCGGAAGTTTGTTGAATTCTAAATGAAAATTAACGGCAAGGTAATCGGTTTTGCTTTGAGAATTAACTTGTAAGCAAAATAAAAAAAGGAAAACTATATGTAATCCTTTTCTAATCATGTCTTGGTCCGTGAGGTTTTTGCCCTCTTGAAAATATTTTAGAAAGTTCTTCAGTTAGGCTGTTGAAATCTTCCATTTGGTCTTTGTGACACAATTTTTTAATGTCTTCAAAATGCTTGAAATGCGTTTCTTCAATTTGCTTTTGATTTGAATTGATAACAACAATCAAACTGTCTTTTATTTTTGCATTAGTTTCTGCTTGATTCAACTGAGAATACAATTCATTTTTGGCTTTACGGATGTTACCATCCAATTTTGTAATTTCTCCGCGATGCCATTTGATTAATTTGTCATAATCCTTTTGCTGTTCTGCATCGAAATGGAGTTTTTCAATGATAATTTCCTTTGGTTCTGGTCTGTCGCCATGTGGTGGTCTGTTCCCTTTTGGTCCTTTTAAAAATATAAAACCCAATGTTCCAAAGTTGAGTAACAACAAACCGATTACGGTAATCGTTAATAGTTTAGTCTTTTCCATTGTTATTGATATAACTGATTGCTTTTATTTATTGTCGATTCTAGATAAGCCGTGGTTAAATTGACTTTTGATTTTGATTTGGAAGTGATTACAGAAACGTTCAGTAACACTAAAATTGCGATAGATGCTGCCATCAACCAAATGGTTTTAGTCGAAACAGTATCTTGTTTTTTAATTCTTTGTTGAATTTTTGAAAACAAATCATCAGACGGGGCAACAGGTGTAATTCCGTTGGTGCTGTTTAATACGTTTTCTATCCAATTCTCTTTTTCCATTTTATTCTGAACTTGTTTCAGAATCTTTACAATTCTGATTTGTTATTACTTTGACGAGGGTTTTTATTTTTTCTTGCGATAGTTGCTAAATTTTTCTGATAATTTTTCCTGAAGCGCTGCTTTTGCTCTGAATACAAGTGATTCAACAGACGAAACACTAAGTTGCATTATCTCCGAAATTTCAGGATTACTCAATCCATCGAGCTTTGAAAGGAGAAAAGCAGTTTTCTGATTTTCGGTTAAGGTATTAATGACTTCAAAAAGAATAGCGGCTTCTTCTTTGTTTTCCATCAAAATTCCAGGATGTTCAAAAGTGGCAGTATTAAGATATTCTTGCTCGTTCTGGCTTTTCTTTCCAAAAATAAAAAAGCGCTTCTGACTGTTCTTTTGCTTAATGCAATCCAAACACTGATTAATGGTAATGCGGTAAATCCAAGTTTTATGAGATGATTTTTGACTAAAATTATCGAGCGAATGATACACTTTTACAAATACATCCTGTGTGATTTCCTCAGCATCTTCAAGGTTTTGCATATAATTCAACGCCACATTATACACAAGTTTTTTATACTCATGATACAATTTTTCAAAATGAAATTGGTTTTCAATCATTTGGTTAGGCTGTCAGCTTTCGACTTACAATAATACTAAAGGTTTAAATACAAATGATTTTTTCGTGAGTATAAATTATTCTATATTTGAACTTTCAATAAAACAAATAAAACTAATTTTTATAATATGAAATTATTAGAAGGAAAAGTAGCCATTATCACTGGTGCCAGTAGAGGAATTGGAAGCGGAATTGCAAAAGTTTTTGCACAACACGGAGCCAACGTTGCGTTTACTTATAGCTCATCTGCCGAATCCGCTTTGGTGTTAGAAAACGAATTGAATGCTTTAGGAATTAAAGCCAAAGGATATAAATCAAATGCAGCCGATTTTAACGAAGCTCAAAAACTTATAGATGACGTTATCGCAGATTTCGGAAATATAGATATATTAATCAATAACGCCGGAGTTACAAAAGACAACCTTTTAATGCGCATGTCCGAAGAAGATTTTGATAAAGTAATTGAAATCAATTTGAAATCTGTTTTTAATATGACCAAAGCCGTTCAGAAAATCATGCTGAAAAACCGCAAAGGTTCTATTGTGAATATGAGTAGTGTAGTAGGAGTGAAAGGGAATGCGGGTCAGGCGAATTATGCTGCTTCTAAAGCTGGAATGATTGGATTTACCAAATCAGTAGCATTAGAATTGGGTTCAAGAAACATTCGCTGCAATGCCATTGCTCCAGGATTTATCGAAACCGAAATGACGGCTAAATTAAACGAAGATGTGGTTCAAGGTTGGAGAGATTCTATTCCGTTGAAACGTGGTGGAACTCCAGAAGATGTAGCAAATGCGTGTCTTTTTCTAGCTTCCGATATGAGTGCGTATGTTTCAGGACAAGTGTTGAATGTTTGTGGTGGAATGCTAACTTAATTCATTATGCAAAATAAATATATAGTTGCAATTTTAGTTTCAGGAATGGTTATTACCGTTATTGGAGCGTTGTTAAAAATTATGCACTTCGAATTCAGTGGCGTGACTGGAAATCATGTTTTGATAATTGGATTAGTTTTAGAAGCTATTGCTGGTGCCTTGTTTATCTCAAAGTTGATTTCCGAAAATAAAAAGAACGATTTTTCAAATAAATAAAACCATTTAAGTTTTATCATTCATAATAAAACATGACAACCACAACAATCATTTTACTGCTTGTATTAATCCTCGTTGCTGCTGGTTTATCGTTTTACCAATACTTTTATAAAGTCGCAACGAAGTCAAAAGTAACTATGCTATTGGCTTTTTTGCGTTTCTTTTCCATTTTAGGATTGTTCGTTTTATTAATCAATCCAATAATTTTTAGGAAAACTTCCGAAATTGTAAAAACACCATTGCCAATTATAATTGATAATTCAAGTTCGATTATCGATTTAAAAGCCAATGAAACTGCTTTAGAAGTCTTCAAAAAGCTTTCTGAGAATAGTGCTCTTAAGGAGAAATATGATTTGCAAACCTATCAGTTTGATGAAGATTTTGCACCATCAGATACCATTGATTTTAAAGGAAGCCAGACCAATATTGATGTGGTTGCCAAAAACCTAAAGAACATCTATAAAAATCAAACCTTTCCAACGGTTTTAATTACGGATGGAAACCAAACTTCAGGCGAAGATTATGTTTTTGGATTTAATCCCGAAAACAAAGTATATCCTTTGGTAGTTGGTGATACAACAACTTATTTGGATTTAAAAATCAGCCAATTGAACGTTAATAAATATGCGTTTCATAAGAATAAATTCCCTGTTGAAGTCTTTTTAAACTATGCTGGGACAAAAAACATCACAGCTAATTTCAAGATAGCACAAGGGAATTCGGTATTTGGAGAGCAAACAGTTTCGTTTACACCGAATCAAAAATCGGTTGTTTTAAATGTTTTATTGCCTGCCGATAAAGTAGGTTTGCAAATTTTTAAAGCCACAATCTCTTCAAAAGAAAGTGAAAAAAATAGTTACAACAATACCAAGAATTTTGCTGTTGAAGTCATTGATCAAAAGACAGAAGTAGCATTAATTTCGGCAATTGAGCATCCCGATTTAGGAGCCATAAAACGAAGTATTGAAACTAATGCACAACGAAAAGTAACAATTCTTAAACCTAACGAAGTCAAATCGTTAGAAAATTATAATGTTTTAATTTTATACCAACCTACTGCTGATTTTAAAACAATATTTGACAACAATAGTAATGCTAAAATCAACACTTGGATTATTACAGGAAACAACACCGATTTTGGTTTCTTAAATCAACAGCAAAAGAGCTTATCGTTTAAAATGAGTTCCCAAAAAGAAGATTATCTGGCAGCATTTGAACCACAATTTAATCTTTTTGCATTAGACGATATTGGTTTTGATCAATTTCCCCCTTTGGAAAACGCTTTTGGAAGTATTACAACCAATGAAAATGTAAATGTATTGTTGTCTTCTAAAATTAGAAACATCGCTACCAATCAACCTTTAATGGCATTTGCCGATAACCAAGGAGTTCGAAGTGCGTTTCTATTGGGAGAGAATATTTGGAAGTGGCGCGCACAGAGTTTTGTTGATAAAAAATCATTTGACGAATTTGATATTTTTATTGATAAAACGATACAATATTTGACGTCTAATAATGCTAGAAAATCTTTGGTAGTGAATCACGAACGCTTTTACAATTCAGGAGAAGCTATTGAAATTACCGCCGAATATTTCAACAAAAACTACGAGTTGGACGAAAAAGCGCGTCTAACAATATCGGTAACCAATACCAAAACTAAAGAAGTTAAGAAATACGACTTACTAAAAACTACCAATGCTTTCAAAACCAATCTTGATGGGCTTCCAGCTGGAAACTATGCTTTTACAGTAAAAGAATTGAATTCTAATTCTACGTATTCAAGCAATTTTGAAGTGTTGGATTTTGATATCGAAAAGCAATTTGTAAACCCCGATTTGACTAAGTTAAATCAACTAGCATCCCAAACCAAAGGGAATGTGTTTATGCCGAATCAAATAGAAACCTTAGTAAAACAATTATTGGATGATGATAATTACAAAGCTATCGAAAAAGCTATTGTAACCAAAACGCCTTTGATTGATTGGATTTGGTTATTGATATTAATTACTATTTCACTAGCTGCTGAATGGTTTATTAGAAAGTATAACGGAATGTTATAGACTACTTCTGGTATTATTTATCTTCATTTTTAAAGAAGTTTGTTTAGCATACAATAGGGTTTATTGGCTTTAAAATGTTACCTTTAAGTAACTGAAGAAAATTATTATCAACCTAAATTAAAGAACATTATGAACGACGCACATTTACACTTAGTAGTAAACCATTTCCCTATCATTGGAACTATTTTCGGGTTAGGAACTTTAATTGCTGGGATTATTTTAAAAAACAAGTCCATAAAAAATGTTGCCTATGTGCTATTTATTGTGGCAGCAATTTTTGCAGCATTGAGTATGTTTACTGGAGAAGGTGCGGAGGAAATGGTTGAAGATATGCCAAGTGTTGGTAAAAAAATTATTCATGAGCATGAAGAAATTGCCGAAAAATTGGCCGTTGTTTTATATCTTTTAGGTACTATTTCACTTGTTGGGCTTTATGCTAATGTAAAAAAATGGATTAGAGCCAATCTGATTTCCTATTTAGCATTAACGATTGGATTAGTTGCTGTTTTTCTTGCGCAACAAGTTGGAACATCTGGAGGAGAAGTTCGCCACACCGAAATTAGAGCCAATGCAACTACTGGAGACAATCAAAACAATACTGCTGAGAAGCAAAATGACGATAAGGACGAAGACTAATTTTTGCATTATTAGTAATAAATCTGAGCTTAAAATTATAAATTCTGAAATCTGAATTATTGTCCTAAAGTTTCTTTTATTTCAACAATCAAAAAACTATATTTACTTTTTAATATAAAGTATTTATAGTTTTTTTCATTCCTATGGTTGCCACAAAGAACAAACCTTCACAAAATATAGAAAACGAATTAATCGAGCCTCAGCTCAATATTTTGCTTACCACGGACGATGATGATCTTCGACCAGTGTACATCTCTGGAAATTTCAATAATTGGCATACACAAGACACCAATTTTGAAATGGAAAAAATAGGCAATGGATTATATCATTATAAGTTTGCTGCCGATTTTGTTTACCCAGATGAATTACTCTACAAGTTTACAAAAGGCGATTGGAGTGAAGTAGAAATTGATAAATATGGCAATCGAACTGAAAACCGTTCCTGCAAAGAGCATTCGGGAGTTCGCAAAGAACATGTGGATAAATGGAGAAAAAATTGGTTGCCTTTTAAACCGAACTTTCTTCCAAGTGTTCATTTGATTTCCGAGGAATTCGAAATGCCACAGTTGAATAAAAAGCGTAAAATTTGGGCGCTATTGCCACATGATTATGAGACTTCAACTGAAAGTTATCCGGTTTTGTATTTACAAGATGCGCAGAACTTATTCAACGAACAAGCCAAATATGGCAATTGGGAAATTGATAAAAAACTGGCAGTAATGTCGGAATACAAGATTGGCAAAATTATTATTATCGCCATTGAACACGCCGAACAAGACCGAATAAAAGAATACAATGTTGGTAAAACTTTACTTGGCGTTGGACAAGGAAAAAAATACATTCGGTTTATAACAGACACTCTGAAACCATTTGTGGATAAAAAATACAGAACAAAATCCGAACGTGAATTTACCGGAATAGGAGGAAGCTCCATGGGCGGTTTAGTCAGTATCTTTAGTGGATTGATGTATCCTGAAGTCTATGGAAAGCTCATGATTTTTTCACCATCTCTTTGGGTTGTTCCTAAAATGGATTTTGCCAACATCGATTTTTCGGAACCTGGCGATACTAAAATCTATTTGTATGCTGGTGGCGATGAAAGTGCAACCATGATTGAGCATGTGAAGAAGTTCAAGAAAAGCATGATTCAGAATGAATTTGTGGAAGACAAAATGAAGATTAAGTTGAGCATCAATATGCTTGGAAAACACAATGAAATATACTGGAGTGATGAATTTCCAAAAGCAATAGAATGGTTATATTTTAATACAAAAGACAACTAGATGAAAACGAAAAACATACAAAAACTCGATAATTATACTGGAACCATTTTAATTCCAGTCTTCGAAACCTATGAAAATAGCTTGGTGCCCATAGAATTTCATGGTGTTGCCGTTTCTTCAAAAGTTTTTTATGGCAAAAAAGATAGCATTTACTTAGTTGAAAAATACGATTGCACGCATGTTTTTATTGGCTTGGGAAAAAGCATAGATTACAAATCTTTGAAAACAATTTTTAGAAGAATCGCTTCCAAACACCAAACTGTTTTTAAAAGCAAAGCCGCATTGGTTCTACCAGAAGAATTCTCGAACGAACAAATAGAAGCCAGTATTTCTGGATTGTTTTTAGGAACCTATAACTTAGGACATTTTAAGAAAAAAGAGCCACATCATTTACTGAATGATACTTTCGAATTGGATATTGTATCCAAAAAAGACCATTCGGAAACGTTACATAGAGGAATTAAAATTGCGAAAGCACAATTGGAAGTTTTGAATTTAGTTGATTTGCCACCGAATATGGTAACTCCAAAATATCTTTCTAATTGGGCAACCGAAAGTGGTAAAGAGTACGGTTTCACCACAGAAATATTAGACGCAGCTGCTTGTAGAATTGAAGGTTTGGAAGCTTTCTTAGCCGTTGGAAAAGGAAGTGACAAAGAACCTCAATTTGTCATTATGAAGTATGTTCCCGAAAATGAAACTCCCAAAACAAAACATGTTGGCTTAGTTGGAAAAGGAATCACATTTGACACAGGCGGTTTGAATATAAAAGTGGCTGGCATGGTCCACATGAAATGTGATATGGCTGGAGGCGCTGCAGTTTTGGGTGCGATGCAATTGATAGCCGATTTAAAATTACCCGTAAAAGTTACCGCCATTGTTCCTTGTTGTGAAAATTCGGTGGATAGTAAATCCTTTTTACCAAGTGATGTTATTAAAAGTTATAGCGGACATACAATCGAAATCATTGATACAGATGCTGAAGGCCGATTGATTTTAGCTGATGGATTATCCTATTTGATTAAGAATTTCAACCCTGATACTATAGTAGATATTGCAACTTTGACAGGAAGTAGTGTCGGGACTTTTGGCTACGAATGTGGTGCTTTGTTTACCAATAACGATGACATTTCAAAAAAACTACAACAATCTGGTGATGCCATTGGGGAGCGTTTGTGGCAATTACCGCTGTGGGATGCTTACAAATCGGATATTGAAAGTGATATTGCCGATGTGAAAAACTACAGTGGAAAACCAGTAGCTGGGGCTATTTCGGCAGCAAAATTTTTAGAATTTTTCACAAAAGAACATTCCGCTTGGGCCCATTTGGATGTTGCCGGCGTTGCTTTTGGCGATGATGAATTTGCAAAAAGCAAACATGCCACAGCTTATGGTGTCCATTTATTAACTAAATTTATTGAAAACCTATAAACCTAAATAATTTATGGAAGATCCAATTAAAAATTATATCTGCATTTCCAATTACTTTAAAGGAAATGATTTTCTAATTAATTTAAAGAAATTAGGCAACCGAGTGTATTTAATCACTTCAGAAAAATTGAGAGACAAGCCATGGGCATTTGACTATATTGATGAAATTTTCTTTATGCCCGGTCAAGATGTTGATTGGAATCTGGAAGATTTATTGAGCGGTGTTGCGGGGATTATGCGTCACAAAAAGATTGACGCCATCGTTGCTTTAGACGATTTTGATGTGGAAAAAGCAGCGTATCTTAGAGAAAATCTTCGTGTTCCGGGAATGGGACAAACAACAGGAAGATATTTCCGTGATAAATTGGCTATGCGAATGAAAGCCAAAGATGAAGGTGTGCCAATTCCAGCTTTTTGCCCTTTGTTTAATGATGAAGAAATCAATCATTTTGCCGATACCGTTTCGCCACCATGGGTTTTAAAACCACGTTCAGAAGCTTCGGCATCCGGAATTATGAAAGTGCATTCCAAAGAAGAATTGTGGCAAAAAATAAACGAATTAGGAAACGAAAACAGAGTTAAATATTTGGTAGAGCAATTCAAACCCGGAGCAGTATATCATTGCGATGGACTGAATTGGCATGGAAAAGTTTTGTTTTCTATTACTTCACAATATTTGGCTACACCCATGGAGATTTCTCAAGGTGGTGGTATTTTTAGAAGTGCCAATATTCCTTATAATTCAAAAGATGATAAGGACATTAAAAAAGTAAATGCGCAAGTCATGAAAGCTTTTGGAATGCAACATGGCGCCACGCATACCGAATTTATCAAATGTAATGACGATGGGAAAATTTACTTTTTAGAAACAGCTTCCCGTGTTGGTGGCGCGCATTTAGCCGAGATGGTTGATGCAGCTTCGGATATTAATTTATGGAAAGAATGGGCCGCTATTGAAGATGCTTTGGTAAGAAAGAAAACGTATGAATTGCCAAAAATCAGAAAGGATTTTGCTGGAATCGTATTAACGCTTTCCAAATTTGAACAACCCGATTTATCAGGTTTTGATGATAGTGAAGTGTGTTTCAGAGTGCCGTTGGCGTATCATGCTGGTATGATTGTGAAATGTGATAATCATGCCCGCGTTCGAGAGTTGTTGGATGATTATGCCGAGCGATTGATTAAAGATTTTGCAACTTCAGCGCAACAAGAAGCGGTTAAAAAATTGCATTAATAAAAATTAACCGCAAATTCACGAATTATAATTTGCGAATTTGCGGTTTAAAACAATATGCCGAAAAGCTACACCAAAATAAACTTTCATTCCCACACTTTCTGCATTTGGAAGGAAGTTCCTGTAACCGAAATTCAGGAATTGAAACTTCATTTCAAAAGCAAACACGAGAGTCAGTATTACTTCACAAATGAGGGTGTTTACAGGCTTTCCGATCATTGGGGAAGAGTTGCCAATTGTCATTGGCGTTTGATTCCACTAACTCATTTTAAAAATCAAAAGAATACAGTTGCCTTTGCCAATTGGAGTGATTTTTATTCCAATGACGATGCTGCTAAATTGTTTTTTATCAAAGTAAATTTGGAATCACAAGAAGTGAATTTCTATCATAAGCATACAGCAGAAGCCACTGAAAATGTAGTATTTCGAAATGCTAAAGAAACTGCCAAAGTAATTAGAACCCTTAAAGAAGTTTTGACTGAAATCGATTGGGCAAAGTATTTACACTACACCGATTTGGAATTATTGAGAAAAGAAGTTGTGATGGATTTGGTGAATTCGGAAAAAAGCTTTTTGGAGATTAAGAAACAGTATTTGTAATAGTTTTAAATTTACAAATAATCTAAAATTCTCTGTGAAACTCCTTATTTCTCAGTGAATCTCTGTGAAATTTACTTCTCAAACATTCCAACCGTTCCGCCAACCCAATCTTTATCCTTATTGAATTTCACGCCAATCATTTCACCACGACTAAAACGTACTAAATTGGTCACTAGAGTAGGAGATGGATCATCTTTTTTCCAAACCGCAAGAATACGCACTTCAGCTTTTACTTTCCCATCAGGGGATTGCACAACGGGACAATAATTTACTTTTTTCTGAAGAATGTATAAATCTTTTTCAACCACGGCTTCAATATCGCCAGGCTGCACGTGAAAAATCACGCCAGTTCCAGAGAATGAAAATAAAGGTTTCAAGACATAATTCTCTAAATCGGTTGGGATTTCCTTTAGTTCCGAAAGCAAGGTTGTTTCTATAAAATATTTTCCTTTTAAATAAGGCAAAATAAATTTACTTATTCTAAAAAACCAATTGGGATGACCTGCCCATTCCACATCTAAATCCGACGAAAAATCGAAGTTGAGTTTCAAGTCGGTGCGCAAATCCAATTCATCAAAAATCACACGATTGTAAATGCGTTTCACCAAAATTTCAACACCTTTATCATTGTGATAAAACAATTGATTTCCTTTTTGTTTTAAATCGGTTACACAAACAACAGGAATTCCAATGTCGCGCTTGCAGTAGTAAAAATCAATTTTAGTGTTTTGTTTTTCAGGTTCAATTTCCAGCAGAATTACATTTTCTTTTGGATGGTTGTTGCAAATAGCTTCTTCAACCAGTTGCAAATATTCTTTATCTGACAATCCACTTAAAAAAGGAGTTAATTCCTTTGTGAAAGGGTAGTGGTCTGGGTATTTTTTGGATAAATTATATTGAAAATTATACAAAGAAGGAAATCCCTGCACTTCAATAAGCTTCGGAATAATTTCTCCATCTTCTTCACAAATCCCAAAGTCAATAGCCAAAAAGGTAGTGTGATTGTCTTCGTTGGGAACTTTTCTGTTTAATTCTAACGCTTTGTTCGTTAGGGAAATAAAATCTTCTTTTTTAATGAATGAAATAACTTCCTGACAACCCTCAATCAATTGTTCCTTCAATTCATTTGGAATAAAGAAAGGAGATTCTGCAATTCGAAAAGTAGGTTTATAATCAAAATCAGAAGTAATATCTTCGATCAGATTATTGTATTTTTCTTCTGAGAATTGTTCGTTGAAAAGTTGTCTGAATTTTGGATTCATAAATGACTAATTAGACAATGTCTTTTTGGTTTTCATCAAATCATTAATGGCAATTCGAAGGAAATTTGGCACTAGCGTTTCATTGGTTTTATAGATTTTATCTTCGTCCAATAAATCTTCAAGCATATCTCTAAACTTGGTTTTTCCTTTCATGGCGATGATTTTTTCTCTTGTTTCTAATTTCTTAAGATTAGCCACAAAGCTTATTGGATCGGCTTCGGGATGAAATTGTGTTCCCACAAAATAATCCGAAAAACGAACCGCCATAATAGCTCTTTCATATTGCACATGATCACGGATTTTTTCCAAAGAAATAATTTTGGCGCCTTTCTTTTTGAACATACTCAATTTGGGTTGCACCACTTGATAATCTCTGGAATCTATAGCGTAGAATGGATCGGGAAGTCCTTCAAACAAAGGATCAACTGATCCATCAACGGTTTTATGTACTTTCATTACACCAAAAGAAGTGTCTTTACGCTTTGTTATTTCGGCCAAGCCAAAGTGTTTGCAAGCCATTTGAAACGAATGACAAATAAACAAAACGTGTTTTTTTACTGCTTTTTCTTTGTTCCATGCAGTCAATTGATCAATAAAATCATAGTATTTTAAATCCCAATTTCCGTCGCCTTCCAAAGGATTTCCTGGACCACCAGTAGAAATATAAATATCGAATTTCTCAATTTTTGGAAACTCACTTTTGCCTCTGATATCAAAAATTTGAAACGTAGCAATTTGATTAAACCGATTAATAATATCAATTAAACAGCGCATTCCTTGATTAGGTTCGCCATTGTACATATCTAAAACTGCTATTCTTATTTGGTGACTCATGTTCTTAAATTTAACGATTTGGTGTTGCAAAGATAACTTTTTAAGAATATTGAAAGTTAAATTTGAAATCAGTTATCAAAAGAATAGTTAACAACTACAATCCTTTGGTAAACTCACTCGTAATTAAATCTACTACTTTGGTTAAATCATTTGTTTTTTCAAAAACGGCCAGTTGCTTATCCGCTCCTGTTCCTTCTTTCATTATGGTGTGCACATAATTAATCTGCTCGCGACTTCCTAATTCATCCACAACATCATCCACAAAATCCAATAATTCTCCAATTAATAGCTTCGTTTCAATTTCTTTTTGAAGTCCGAAGTCAATCATATTGCCTTCAATTCCATAACGCGCTGCGCGGAATTTATTTTCCTTAATCAATGCAATGCGATACATGTTGAAACTAGTATTTTGTACGTTTAATTTATACAGTTTTGCAACAATAGCTTGGATTAGCGCGACAATACACATGGTTTCATCGACGGTTAAACTCATATCACAAATACGGAATTCAATCGTATCATAAAAAGGATGCAAACGCAAATCCCACCAAATCTTCTTTGGATTGTCGATGCAATTTGTTTTTACTAAAGTTTCCAAATAATTGTCATAGGAAGCAACCGAATCAAAATATTCGGGTAATCCTGTTCTTGGAAATTTGTCAAAAACCTTGGTTCTAAAAGATTTGTAACCTGTATTTCTCCCTTCCCAAAAAGGGGAGTTGGTAGACAAAGCAAAAATATGAGGCAAGAAATAACAAGCCTGATTCATCAATTGCAATCCAATTTCTCTGTTTTCAATTCCAACATGACAGTGCATTCCGAAAATTAAATTTGAACGCGCTGCATCCTGCAATTCATTTACAATATTGTGATAACGCGGATCATCAGTTATGGGTTGGTCTTGCCATCTTGAAAACGGATGCGTTCCTGCACCACCAACAACCAAATCCTGTTTGGCTGCTAATTCCACAATTTTGCTTCGCAAGTGCTTTATTTCATCCTTAGCTTCTTGGACATTATTACAAATATTAGTACCCACTTCCACCACCGATTGGTGCATTTCTGCTTTTACCTGTTCGTTTAAAAAGACTTTGGCACCATCCACAATTTTGGATAAATGGGAGCGTAAATCTCTAGTTTGAGAATCTATAATTTGGTATTCTTCTTCGACACCTAATGTAAATATTGGTAATTTCTTCGACATAATTCTTATTTTTTGTTCAGTCTATTTATTGATTACTTTCCTGCGGCAGCGTCTTTTATAAAGTCGCCCCAAGTCAAATTCATTTTTCCTGGCTTTTGTTTTTTGGCGGCAGCGATTGCCATTTTTGCAGCAGCTTCCACAACCCATTCAAAATTCTCAGCACCAACTGAAGTTAATTCAGCATCAGGAGCTGGATTTCCAAAATCAATAGCGTAGGGAATTCCGTCACGAACGGCAAATTCAACAGTATTAAAATCATATCCTAATCCTTTACAAAGGCGCAAAGTATAATCTTTTACGGTTGCTAATAGTGCTTTAGAAACAGGAGGACCGTCAATCACATAACGCAAGTGATGTGGGTTTCTTGGCTCGTATTGCATGATATGAACATCTTTTCCGCCAAGGCAATACACTCTGAAATATTCGGTGAAAACAATTTCTTCTTGCAACATCATAACCAATTGTCCGGTTTCCTGATGTTTTTCCCAAAATTCTTCTTTGTTTTCTAATCGGTATACATTTTTCCAACCGCCACCAGCATATGGTTTCATATAAGCTGGAAAACCTATGTAATCAAAAATTCCATCCCAATCCATAGGATAGGCTAGGTTTCGAAATGATTTTCCAGTTGTATCTGTTGGATGTTCTCTTGAAGGTAGAATAACGGTATTTGGCAATGGCACTCCTAAAGTATCTGCCAAGGCATTATTGAAAAACTTATCATCCGCACTCCACCAAAATGGGTTGTTGATTACATTGGTTCCTGTTAGCGCAGCATTTTTCAAATAGGCACGATAAAAAGGAACGTCTTGAGAAATTCTATCAATAATTACAGCGTATTCGCCACCTTTATTTTGCACAACTTTGTCAATAGATACTGCTTCAGCAATAATTCCCTTTTCATTTTTCGAGTTTACTCTATCAATAAATGCATAGGGAAACGTGTCTTCCATTCCGAATAATATTCCAATTTTTTTCATTTGTATGTATTTTAATTTTAATGCTATTTAAAAAAACTTAATTCTTGATAGGTAATGCGGAAACATCTCTTTCCATACGGGCCAATCATGCTCTCTATCTTGCCTAATATCCAACCAATGTGGTATGTCTCTTTGTGCTAACACTTTACTTAATTTTAGATTAGAATCCAAGCAAACATCCCAATTGGAGGTTCCTAATATGATATCCATATTCCATAATTCGTGGTCATTCAATCCGTGTAAATAATCCTCAGGGCTGTTGTAGAAAACATCTTCGTTATGAAAACCATCCATAAAACTTTTAATGCTAAAAGCACCGCTCATAGAAAACATATGGCTTACATATCCTGGATGACGAAAAGCAAAATTGGCAGCGTGATAACCTCCAAAACTGCAACCTGCCACAGCAACTTTTCCTGAACCAGTATTATTTTTTATTCTTTCCACTATTTCATGACAAAGCATTTTATCATACCAAGTATGGTTTTGAATGCGATGAACGGGATGAATATTTTTATTGTAAAAACTATCTTTATCTATACTCGAAGGGCAAAATATTTGGATTAATCCTTGTTCTAAATACCATCTTGCCGATTCAATTAATCCTTGGTCTTTATTCTCATGATAACTCCCCATGGATGTTGGAAAAAGAATAACAGGATAACCCGCATGACCGAAAACTAGCATTTGTACTTCTCTGTTAAGATTGGGAGAATGCCATTTAAAATATTCTTCTTTCATAAATTATATATTGTTTTAACAATTATAATAAAAAAAAGGATGTGAAATACACAAAAACCTGAATTTATTAATATTTGCGATATAGTTTTCAATGCCAATTTCTTTTTAAAAATTCTTTAAAAAAGAGAATAAAAGCAGGACTGAAATTCAAGAATAAACAATATGTGTGCAAAAATGCTTTTCCCGAAAGATTACGTGGGATTGGATTATTTCACAAAAGAGGGAAATAACAAAGATAAAATAGGAATTGACATAAGAAAACCGCGCTTAAGCTTCCAATATTTGCAGTTGACTTTGCAGACGTTCTATTAGTAAATTCATCATGCGTTTGTTCAAATTGGATGAATTTTGAATGTATTCGTTGTATTCGCTAATAGTGAATAATCCTAGCACAATTCCTTTAAGAGAGTTCCTAAATTTAATATCCCGATGAATTACATTTTCGATGTAGTTCATTTTTTTTTCGGGCGTGAGAGCAAAGAAAACGTTTTTTTGTTTTACAGCATAATTGATAAACACGGCAACAAATAAATCGTTTTGAATTTTTAAAATAGGACGTAGGGTTTCATTTTGGAATTTCTCTTCGGCAGAAGATAGATTTGTATTGTTTCCGAATGTTTCTCCTCTAAATGATACAATGGTATTATCTCTAGTTTCCATGTTTTTATTTTAAAGATAAAAAAAACCTCTGTCGGTTGACAGAGGTTTTTTTATAGTTATTAAGAAACGATTGTTAATTATTATTTTATCGTAAAAGTTGCTCTTCTTACCAATCTTCTAGCGTAGTCGGAGTTTTTATCTACTGATTTATCTTCACCAGCTGATACTATCGAAATTTTAGATGCATCTATACCTGCTTTCGAAAGTATAGCTTTTACTTTTTTAGCTCTACTTAAAGACAATTTATCGTTAATCGCATTACTTCCTATTTCATCTGCATAACCTCGAATTTCAACTGATGCTGATGGATTATTTCTTAAATAGTTTAATACAAATCCGATACTATCAACTGAATCATTACTAGGATTAGTGCTTCCTGTTTCAAAATAAGCAGCGATATAACCTTCATTGATTAATCGTTTGATTACTTCGTCATTACTAGCACTATTTACAATAGTTTCGTTATTATTTGTAATTGCTTTATCCAAATATTTCTCTAATTCATCGGCAACACCATTGTTATTCAAGTCAACCATTCTTCCTTTCGTATCAACAGCAACACCAGCTAATGAATTATTTTCAAGATCTAAATAATCTGGTACACCGTCTTTATCAGCATCATTCATCATGGTTTCCAATTCACCTATACGCTTATCCAATTTATCCATATCCTGCTTGTTTTTATCCTGGATAATTGCCCAATCTCCATGTATTTTTTCATGACCAAAAGAGAAAGAAAGTCCAAGTGAGGTAGAAACCATTTGACCAGCTAAATTATTTTTGGTATCAGAATATGACCCATCCCAATTAAGGTGTTGTCTGTAATTAGTTAAAATACTAAAATCACTTATGAATGCAATAGTTTTTGAAATTCTAAACTGTGGAGAAAATCCAATAATAATTCCACCATTAGATTCCGTTAAATTATAATTATGATATGGAGTGTCTGTTTTTGACGTCAATCTAGACAATTGAATACCTCCATGTATTAATAATCCAAATCTTCCAGCCGACTCTTCTATATTAAATAGTCTAACAGCGTTAATTACTCCTTCTAACCCTAATCGGTATTGAGTCATTTCAAATGGAAGACTTCCTCCACTAATCTTATTATCTAATTTATCATATTTTAATTCGGCTTTTACACCAAATTTTGGGCTTAGCATATATCTTGCACCAATACCAAAACTATTTAATTGAAATTGTCCTAAAAATTTTTCTGGATTACTTGAATAATAACCATCAGCATAAGGTCTAATACCTTTACTTTGCCCAGCTGATAGTTCAATTGACCATCTGTTGTAGCTATCTATTTGCACGTTTGTAGTATCAACTACTTGCGCATTTACTGCAGAAAAGGTTAACAAAGAAAGAGATAATAGAAGTATGGTTTTTTTCATAATGTAATATGTTTAAATAATTTAAGTTAAATTAAACTTAAAATCTATGTTTTGCAAATGTAATAGATTTGAATTAATAACCAATTTTTTTATCTAAAATTGTCCTTTAAATCCGTGACTAAAGTATAAATTTGTAATAATTAAAACAACTTACAATGAGATTTCATACACGAAAGTGGGTAAAACCAGAAGATTTAAACCCAAATAGTACTTTATTTGGTGGGCGATTATTAGCTTGGATCGATGAAGAATTGGCACTTTACGCCATCATTCAATTGGAAAGCCCAAAGATTGTAACCAAGCACATGTCGGAAATTAATTTTAGAAGTTCCGCAAAACAAGGTGATATTATTGAGATTGGAATTGATGTAGTAAAATTTGGAAATACCTCTATTACGCTGACATGTCAGGCAAGAAATATGATGACACGAGAAATAATTATCACCATTGATACTATAACTATGGTGAGTTTAGGAATGGATGGGAAACCAAAAGCACATGGAAAAACTACCATCGAATATGTACATGAAAGATTAGGGGATGAATCCTAAGCTTCTCTAAGGTATTTTTTCTCAATATAAAAAGTTCCGAAAGGAATAATGGATGCAACAGCTATGGCTCCGAATTTTTTTCCACTCCAATTTTCTTCATATTTTAGCATTATTGCCATGATGATGTAAGCAATAAATAACAATCCATGCGCCATTCCAATAACTCTTACAAAGATTGGTTCGGCAAAAATATATTTCATTGGCATAGCAAAAAACAATAATAACAGCAAAGAAGTTCCTTCTAATAGTGCAATAATTTTAAAAAATCGTAACATGAATTGAATATTTAATTTGTGCAAAAATATGTTTTATGGTTGGTTTTCTACGCATAAAGTAGCTTACTTTTACAAAAGATTATTCATTTATGAGCAAACGAGATTTAAAAAAATACTTAGCAGAATTAAGCAAAGAGCAACTTGAATTACAATTCTTGGAATTATATGATAAGTTCTCCAATGTAAAAGTGTATTATGACTTTGTATTTAAACCCAATGAAGTCAATTTGATTAAAGACGCTAAGCTAAAAATTTCCAACGAATATTTCCCAATTCGAGGAAAAAAGCCAAAAATGAGACGTTCCGTTGCGCAAAAATTCATCAAACATTATATTACTCTTGGCGTTGATTCCTTTATTATAGCGGATATTATGCTGTACAATATTGAAATCGCTCAATCCTTATCGGCAGAAAAAGTCATTAAACAAGAATTATTTTTTAAAAGTATGCTCAATTCCTTTCAACAAGCGGTAAGTTTTATGATTGAAAAAGGAATTTTATCTGAATTTCAAGATAGAGTAGTGGCTGTAAAAGAAGATACAATCACACAAAATTGGATTAATAAATATGAGTTTAATGCCATTGTCGAAAGATTGGAATATTAATTTATCCTTAATTTTTGAAATACACTCCTAATAAGTATTGTATAAATCTTTTTTAGATGTATTTTTGCAAAATTATTTAAAATGAGATGCTTCACAAAAATTCAGCTTTCGATATTGAAGAAAAAAAGGAACTTTACGGTTACCAGAAAGGCGATATCGATAAGATTTTTGAACGCCTGGATAACGAAAGAAGCAACTATCATTTATTGTATCAATTACCAACCGGAGGCGGAAAAACAGTAATATTTTCAGAAATAGTTAGACGTTACATCGCCACACATAATAAAAAAGTTGTCGTACTAACACATCGAATCGAGCTTTGCAAGCAGACTTCCAAAATGCTAAAAGGATTTGATGTAAAAAACAAAGTAATCAATAGTAAGATTAAAGAATTACCAGACCAAGACGAGTATTCTTGTTTTGTGGCAATGGTTGAAACGTTGAAAAATCGTTTGAACGACGAAAAATTACTTATTGATAATGTTGGTTTAGTAATTATCGACGAAGCGCACTATAATTCCTTTCGAAAGTTATTAAGTTACTTTAAAAACTCCTTTATACTTGGTGTTACAGCAACTCCGCTGAGTTCCAACATCAAATTACCAATGCATGAAAACTATGATCAGTTGATTGTTGGTGATACGATTCAGAATTTAATTGATAATGGGTTTTTAGCAAAAGCTACAACCTATAGTTATGACGTTGGTCTAACATCCTTAAAAGTTGGAATTAACGGTGATTATACCGTTAAATCATCCGATGATTTGTATACCAATATGGTTATGCAGGAGAAATTATTGCACGCTTACGCCGAAAAATGTAGCGGTAAAAAAACACTGATTTTCAATAACGGTATTAATACTTCCTTATATGTTTATGAAACATTTAGAGAAGCCAAACTTCCGATTCGACATTTAGACAATACAACGTCTCCCGAAGATAGAAAGGATATTTTGCAATGGTTCAAGAAAACTCCGGATGCTATTCTAACATCGGTTGGGATTTTAACAACTGGTTTTGATGAACCGACAGTGGAATGTATAATCTTAAATAGAGCAACAAAATCGCTAACCTTATATTTCCAAATGATTGGACGTGGTTCAAGAAAATTACCTAATAAAGATAAATTTGATGTTATTGATTTGGGAAACAACGCTTTGCGATTTGGGCTTTGGAATGAAACTGTTGATTGGCAGCATATTTTTAAATCTCCTGAGTATTATTTAGAAAATCTTCGTGATGATGCCGAAATTGAATTAAATTTCAAATATGCAATGCCTGAAGTTGTTCGTCAGAAGTTTAAAAACAGCACTGATATCACTATGGATATTGAAGCTGAATTTAAAAGAATCACCGCTTTAAATCTTCGTTCAAAGGTTGTCCTGGAAATGTCTATTGAACAACATGCTAAAATGTGTGTTGATAATGCCGAGGAATTAATTCAAACACGAATGCTTTCGAAATTATTAAGCGATGATATTGAAAGCCGAGTTAAAAGATATGTAAATTGTTTAGGGAAAACGAGCAAGAATTATAAAGAATGGCTGATTGATGATTATATTTCTAAATTGAATTTAGAAATTGGGAAATTATTTAGACAAAAGAATTTTAGCAAATTCTAATTTATATAGAAGACTCTAAAACATTGTATACTAATCAAATAATTTACGAATTAGCTTTGAAAAGTAATTCTAATAAATGTAAATAAATCAAACTATAATTTATATTATGTAAAATAGAATAATTCAATTCTTAAATAATGCAAACGGAATGATTAATAACAAATGACCTATTCTACTGTTACTAATTATTTTTCAAAAGTGTTACTTTCTATAAATCGATTACTATTTTTGTACTATTAAAATTAAGAATTCATAACTATGAGTAATTCCATTGCAGAACGCGTTGCCGATTTTTTAAAAGACTATGCGCCATTTAACCATCTTAAACGTGATGAGTTAATTCAAGTTGCTGAAAGTATTCGCGTTGTAAATTTAGAAAAGCATAAAATTCTATTTCAAATTGAAGATAAACTCCACGACTACTTTTATGTTGTAGCTTCTGGTGTTGTGAATTTATCTGTAATTGCTGATGCTGAAGAATCATTATTGAATAAGTGTTATCCTGGCGATGTGTTTGGTTTACGTCCTTTCTTTGCTAAGAATAATTATATGATGACTGCCAAAGCGCGTGAAGAATCTATAGTTTATGGTATTCCAATTGCAGTTTTCAAACCTTTTGTGGCACAAAATTCTGAAGTTTTAGACTTCCTATTAGAAAGCTTTGCCACCAACACTCGTAATCCTTTAGATAAAGAGAATCGTGGAAAACTGATTACTGACAGCGTGTACTCTGAGCAAAAATCAACGGAAATTCAATATTTCCAATCTCTATCTTACACTAAGACCCCTTTAAAATTAGCTCCTAATACTACTATAAAAGACGCTGCGCAGTTAATGACAGAAAATCTTATTGATAGTGTTGTTGTTTTGGAACATAATTATCCTATTGGTATTGTAACCGATACCGATTTGAGAACCAAAATTGCTACTGGTAGGTTCCCTATTTCATCTACCCTTGATAAAATCATGTCATCTCCAGTTATTACAGTACCTGAGAATGTATCTGTTGCCGAAGCACAATTGCTTTTACTGAAATATAATGTGACACATCTTTGCGTAACTCAAGATGGCTCAGACAAATCGGATGTAAAAGGAATGATATCTGAACATGATTTAATTGTAGCACAAGCCAACAATCCTGGCATTCTAATTAAAGAAATCAAAAGAGCCCTTTCTGCTAAAGAACTCAAAAATGTACGGGAAAAACTAACTGATTTAATTCAGACTTCTATTGCCAAGAACATCCCGTTACCACATATCTATAATATTTCAGGAGAAATTATCTCTGCTATAATAAGACGTTCCGTTGAATTGGCAATCCTTGATTTGGGTTCACCTCCTGCCCGATTTGCTTGGTTGAGTATTGGAAGTCAAGGGAGAAAAGAACAACTTTTATTAACCGATCAAGATAGCATACTGGTTTTTGAAGATGTTGCTCCAGAAAAATACAGAGATGTTAAGGATTACTTTTTAAAACTGGCAAAAAGAGCCACAACCATACTTGAAAAAGTAGGTTATGGTAATTGTGTAAATGGTCATATGGCAAGTAATATGCTTTGGTGTAAATCATTGACAGACTGGATTAAACAATACAATAACTGGATGAAAACTCCAGGCGAAAAGTCGAATGAAATTAGCAGTATCTTCTTTGATTATGAAATTATATTAGGTGAAGCGAAAATTGAGGAAACCATTACCGATACAGTTTTCCAAAGTGCCAAAAACAATGCGCTATTCTTTGATTATTTAGGAAATGATGCCTTAAGAAAAAATCCCCCGTTGAATTTCTTTAAAAAATTCAATATTGAAGAAGAAGGCGAAAACAAAGGAAAATTTGATATCAAGAACAAAGGAATAATGCCTTTGGTAGATGGTGCTCGCTTGTTTGCAATTAATTTAAATTTAAGAGGAATAAACAATACGTATTTGCGATTTAAGCAATTAGCCATTGTAGATCCTAAGTTTTCTGAAATCTATTTAAATTGTGCTGACAGCTTCTTAATACTGTCAAAATTCAGAACGCTAGAAGGTTTGAAAAACGATAGCTCAGGTGATTTTATCAATTTAGAAGAACTTTCTAAAGTGGATAGAGAAAAACTAAAGGAAGCGCTCAATCCAATGAGAGAATTGGAAGATTTAATTAAAGATAAATTTCAACTTACTCAATTTTCATAAGCATGTTTGATTGGATAAAAAGCATTAATAAAGAACATCCCGATTTTTGGAAAACCTATCTTTCAAAATTTGGTGAAAAATCGAATCGTTATGTTATTTTAAGTACAGAAACTACTGGGCTTAATCCACTTAAAGATGTGATTTTATCTTTTGGCGCCCTTGGTGTTGTTAACGATACGATTTTAATTGGTGATAATTTTGAAGTAGTGATTTTGCAATATCGTTACTTACATGATAATGGACTTTCCAATGAGTTCTTAATTGAAAGTAAATTACCAAAAATGGCGGAACCACTTGCCATGCAAGCCTTTGTAGAATATATTGGAAACGCAACATTGGTAGGACATCGCATTCATTTTGACATCCAAATTATCAATGAAGTCTTGGAAAAAATGGATTGTGGTCGTTTGAGAAATGAAGCTTTAGACATTGAAATTATGCATCAAAAACTGATGGACATTACTAACAAAGTGTTTCCATTAGATGAGCTTGCTAAAATTTATAAAGTACCGCAAAGCGAAAGGGTCACCGCTTCCGATGACTCCTACACTATTGCCTTATTATTTTTAAAACTCAAATCGAGATTGGGATTTAAATAAGCTTACAGCTTTCCATCTCTTATTTCTGCTACGATTTCTGGGTTTAACAAGGTTGTTATATCTCCAAAATTACTAAAATCACCTTCTGCAATTTTACGTAATATACGTCGCATAATTTTTCCCGAACGCGTTTTTGGCAAACCAGATACAAACTGAATTTTATCCAATTTGGCGATAGGTCCAATTTGATCCGAGATAAGTTGGTTGATTTCTTTAGCAAGATTGTCTTTATCTCTGCTCTCTCCCGTTTCTTTCAGAATCACAAAACCGTATAAAGCATTCCCTTTGATATCGTGTGGAAAGCCTACAATAGCGCTTTCGGCAACGGCTGGATGTTCGTTAATAGCGTCTTCAATAGGTGCTGTTCCCAAATTATGCCCCGAAACAATAACAATATCATCTACTCTACCCGTAATTCTGTAATAACCTACTTCATCGCGCAAAGCGCCATCTCCCGTGAAATATTTGCCCGGAAATGTGGAGAAATAGGTTTCTTTATAACGTTGATGGTCGTTCCAAATCGTTCTTGCTATACTTGGCCATGGAAATTTAATACATAAGCTTCCCTCCTTTTGATTACCTTCAATTTCGTTGCGTTTATCATCCATCAAAACGGGTTGAATACCTGGTAATGGTAATGTGGCATACGTAGGTTTTGTTGGAGTTACAAAGGCTAAAGGAGAAATTAAAATACCACCTGTTTCTGTTTGCCACCACGTATCCACAAGCGGGCAACGCTTCCCTCCTACGTGATCATTGTACCAATGCCAAGCTTCTTCATTGATAGGTTCTCCAACAGAACCAATTACTTTTAAGGATTTTAATGGAAATTGCTGCACATAATCCAAGCTTTCTTTAGCCAAGGAACGAATAGCGGTTGGTGCTGTGTAAAATTGAGTCACTTGATGTTTTTCGATAACTTCCCAAAAACGAGAAAAATCAGGATATGAAGGAACACCTTCAAAAATAACGGTAGTGGCTCCGTTTAATAACGGACCGTAAAGAATATAGGAATGACCGGTTATCCAACCAATATCGGCGGTACACCAAAAAATATCGTTCTCTTCATAATTGAAAACATTCTTGAAAGTATAAGCAGTATACACCATATAACCAGCGGTGGTATGCACCATCCCTTTTGGTTTTCCAGTGGAACCCGAAGTGTAAAGAATGAATAATGGATCTTCGGAGTCCATGATTTCGGCAACATTATTATCGGAGGCTTTGTCTAAAAGCGGTTGTAACCATTGGTCGCGTTCTGCTTTCATATTAATTTGAGAATTTATTCTTTTGGCTACCAAAACACTTTCCACCGAAGGACAATTTTGTAGCGCTTCATCAATAATACCTTTTAAATCGATTGTTTTATTACCACGATAACCACCATCGGAAGTGATGACCATTTTACATTCACTGTCGTTAATTCGGGATGCTACTGCCGATGCGGAAAAACCAGCAAACACTACGGAATGTATAGCACCAATTCGGGCGCAAGCCAAAACCGAAACCGCCAATTCGGGAATCATGGGCAAATAAATACAAACTCTGTCTCCTTTTTGAATGCCTTGTTCTCGCAATACATTCGCCATTTTGGAAACACGCTCATGCAATTCGTTATAGGAAATGTGAACAGCTTCTTCTTGAGGATTATTCGGCTCGAAAATGATAGCCGTTTTGTTACCACGTTTTGCCAAATGGCGATCAATACAGTTTTTAACGATATTCACTTTGGCATTGGTAAACCATTTAATATCGGCTTCAGCCATATTGAAATCGACTACTTTATCCCATCTTTGGTACCAAGTGAAATTTTCATCGGCAATTTTTCCCCAGAACTTTCTAGGTTCACGGATGGATTTATTATAGAGTTTAAAGTATTGTTCTAGGTTTTGTATTTTGTAGTAACTCATCGATAATCGTTATTAAAATGTTTAATACTGTAAATATAAGTAATCTAATTATTCCTAAAAGAAATTTATTGCTTAATAGGTATAGTTTTTCTAATTAAAAAAGCGTTGTGAAAGGACTTTATCTTCCTATGTTTCTATTATTTAAAAGAACCAATCTTTCCTTTTTCAAATTCTTCTCTAACTTCATCAATAATGGCTTCATCATCAATCGTGGATGGGATTTGAAACGGGTCACCATCGGCAATACTTCGCAATAATTTACGCAGAATTTTACCCGAACGTGTTTTGGGCAACCGTTGCACAATTATTACATCTCGTAATGAGGCAACGGCTCCAATTTGATCTCTAACCAAATGCACAATTTCGTGTTGCAACTGAAAATGTTCAATAGCATCACCATGCTTATTCACTACTAATGCCAATGGAACCTGACCTTTTAATTCGTCATTAATTCCTATTACAGCACATTCGGCTACAGAATGATGTGAGGCAACAATTTCTTCCATTTCGGCTGTTGAAAGTCGGTGTCCCGCAACGTTAATTACATCATCTACTCTTCCGGTAATAAAAATATAACCTTCGGAATCTTTATAACCACCATCTCCAGAGAAATAATAGCCAGGGAATTTTTTCAAATAATCTTCTTTAAAACGAGGATTGTCATTCCATAAATCCAACATGGTTCCCGGTGGCAATGGCAATTTAATTACTACAAAACCTTCTTCATTCGGACCTAATTCCTGTCCGTTTTCTCCAAATATTTGGATATCATAACCAGTAACCGCTTTACCTGCTGAACCTGGTTTTATGGGTAAATATTCAACACCCATCATATTGGCAATCATGGGCCAACCTGATTCGGTTTGCCACCAATGATCGATAGCTGGAACTGGAATGTGCTGATTGTACCATTCTAAAGTGGCTACATCACAACGTTCTCCAGCCAAGAATTGTGTTTTTAAACTTGACAAATCATATTGTTTGATAAATTCCCCATTAGGATCTTCTTTTTTTATGGCTCGAATAGCTGTTGGTGCTGTAAACATAGTATTCACTTTATGTTCCGCAATTACCCTCCAAAATGTAGAAGCATCGGGTGTTCTAATAGGTTTACCTTCAAAAATGATAGTCGTATTTCTATTGATTAATGGTCCGTAAACAATATAACTGTGACCAACTACCCAGCCTACATCGGAAGCAGCCCAAAAAACTTCATCCTGTTTAGCACCATAAATATAATTCATTGAAAACTTAAGTGCTACTGTATAACCTCCTGTATCTCTCACAATTCCTTTTGGTTTTCCTGTAGTTCCGGAAGTGTATAAAACATACAAAGGATGCGACGAATTTAAAGGAACGCATGGAGCTTCTTCAGAACCGTAAACTAAGGCATCATAATCAACATCATATTTTTTAAAAGGAATGCGCGCTCCCAATTTTCTATTTAAAACAATTACTTTTTTAGGCTTGTGTGTTGCTAAATCTATAGCTTCATCAACTAAAGGTTTGTAGGCTATTAATCGGTCAATTTCTATTCCTGATGAAGCTGTAATTATTAGTTTTGGTTTACAATCGTCTATTCGAATGGCTAATTCATGAGGTGCAAATCCTCCGAAAACAACCGAATGAGTAACTCCAATTCTGGCGCAAGCCAACATAGCAAAAGCTGCTTGGGGAATCATTGGCATGTATATCACCGCCATATCCCCTTTCTTTAATCCCAATGCCACCATGCCTCCAGCCAATTTAGCGACCTCGATTTTAACTTCGTTATAGGTATATTTCTTAACGGTTTGTGTTACTGGCGAATCATAAATGATAGCGATTTGATCACCAAATCCATCTTCTATGTGTTTGTCTAAAGCTAAATAACAAATATTCAATTCCCCGTCTTTAAACCAAAGTGGGTAATCATGTTCGTCTTTTGATAATGTTGTAACAGGTTTTTTATACCAATCTATTTGCTCAGCTTGATGGGTCCAAAATAACTCAGGAGATTGTATGCTTTCGGAATAAAACGCATCGTAATTCATTAGTGGTGTTCGGTTTGCAGTTGTTTGAATAGATAGTAAATATAGCTATTTAAACCATTCGCTTTGAAATATTCTTGCTAAATAGATATACACAAAAATACCAAGTAGGACAACTAATAAACACTTTTACTTGTGTATAGTAAGGATAGTTTTGACAAAAAAGACAACTGTTTTTGAACGCTGTTTTATGAAAGTAATTCGGCTACTTGGTCAACCACTTTTTTGACAGAGAAGGGTTTCGTTAAATAAGCATCAGCGCCAAGCGCCATTCCTTTTTCGATGTCACTTTCTTTATTTTTTGCAGAAAGAAAAATAACTTTTGTATTTTTTAAATTATCATCTTTTTTAATGTGTTCCAATGTGGCATATCCATCCACCATTGGCATCATAATATCGAGAATAATCAAATCCGGATAACTGTTTTTTAAAATATCTAATGCCTCCTGACCGTCACGAGCAATAAAAACTTCATAGTTATTTTTTTTGAAAGTGTATTCCAAAGCCATGACAATGTTGGGTTCATCGTCTACAATTAATATCTTCTTCATAACTTCTTAATTTTCGATTGTCTTATGCTTTGGCAAAGTAAACAAAATACTTGTTCCTTTCAAAGTTGGTTGCACCCAAATTTTTCCTTTGTGATGTTCAATGATTTGTTTGCAAATAGCTAAACCTAATCCGCTTCCAACAGGTTTTTTAATATTCTGATTGTTAGATTGGTAGAATTTATCGAATACCGTTTCATAATCCTTGACGTGAATTCCTCTTCCATTGTCTTGAACTGCTGTGTAAATTAAATCTTCTTTGGAGGTAATTTGAATCGTAATCAAGCCTTCATTTTCTGGACAAAATTTAATAGCATTGGATAATAAATTAGTCACCACTTGAAAAATACGGTCTTCATCATAATAGGCATTAACCTTGTCTTTGCTTTCTACAAGAATTGTAATTCCTTTGTTTTTTATAAGTTGTTGCATTGTTTCTATTGTTTTTTCAACAGTAGTAACCAAATTGTGTTTTTCTGGATGGATGGTTTGTTTGCCTGTTTCAAATTTTTCGAGATCTAAGATTTTGTCAATCAAACGATTCAACCTATCCGATTCGGAAATGATGTTTTGCAGGAATTGTTTTTTTAGTTCTTCTGGAATTTCATCGTCATCATGCAATATTTCACTTGCTGCCCGAATTGCTGTAATGGGCGTACGAAGTTCGTGTGTAACCGTATCCAAAAATTCATCTTTTTGTTTGTCTTTCACTATCAAAGATTCATTGGCATTTTGCAACTTACCGGTTATTTCTTTTAATTCTTTAGATGTTTCGGTTAGTTTTTTATTGATGATGATGTTCTCTTTTGATTCTTCCAAAATCTTTAATACTTCGGGCAATGTAATTTTTTCTTCTTTCACCACGCTAGCAATTAATATTCTTGCAGAAGCCGTACCAATATGACCAGTCAATAGATTTTCGGAGAATTTGATTAAACGTGCATCGGCTAATTCCTGATTTTTATCCACGTTGTATTTTACATTAAAAATATTCATTGCTCGTTTGGTGCGCTCTTCCCCAAGAAAACGTATCAGTACTTTTTCAATATCGTCGCGATATGCGGTTCCTTTCCAAATAAAAGCATTCTCATGATTGGTGATGTAACGGTTGATGTCGACAAACATTTCGGCATAGTTACGCTCCCGATAATTTCCTTTAAAACTCACAGAAACCGAAAAATAGATTACCGCATTGAATAATAAACTCCAAAACAAAGCATGCGGAATAGGTTGCAAATAATCCAATCCAAACAATTGAAAAGGTTTTAACAGTTCAATACCCATAAATCCTTTTGAAATAAAGGTATTATTACTACTTGTTAATCCAATGGCATAAGGAATCAGCAGAGTAAATAAACAAAGTATAGAGCCTATAATTATTCCATAAACAGCACCCAGTTTTGAGCCTCTTCTCCAAAGTAAGGCGCCAAAAAAGGCAGGCGCCAATTGAGCAATGATTACAAAAGCCACCATACCAATGGAAACCAGGCTATAATCCAATCCGAAGAAACGGTATATAAAATACGATAGTATAATCAATGAAAAAATACTGATTCTTCTTGTGTTTAAGATTTTCCTACTGCTAATCGTTTGCTCGTTTCCTTTTAATCTTCCAATTAAATTGTAGGGAATTAATATATTATTGGTTACCATCGTAGATAATCCTATTGAAGAAACCACAATCATTGAAATGGCTGCCGAAAAACCACCAAGAAAAACCAAAACGGTCAGCGTTTTATTATCGAAAAATTGAGGGATCAATAACGAATAAGTATCGGCATTTACCAATTGTCCATCAAATAAAATATTACCTCCCCAAGCAATAGGATAAACGAAGATATTGAATATCAAAAGATACAACGGAAATAACCAAACAGCAGTGTTCACGTGGTTTTCCCGATTGTTTTCAATTACGGAAACTTGAAATTGGCGTGGTAATAAAAAAATAGCAAACATCGATAAAAGACATAGCAAAAACCAATTTATAGCCTGAGGCAATCCTCCTATGCTATTTTTTTCTTTGAAATGTTGTAAGAGTGACGCTTTTTGATAAATATCATCAAAACCATCAAAAACAAAGTAAGTTACATAAACGCCAATAGTTACAAAGAAAACCAATTTTAATACGCTTTCCATAGCAACTGCTGTTACTATTCCTTTTCTTTTTTCGGAAGCATCAACATATCGCGTTCCATAATAAGAAGCAAATAAAGCTAAAGCTACTGCTACATAAGTTGTAGTGTCATTAAAAATCAATGAACTTGTATAAGTTTGGGTTACAATGTGAAACGTTTCCGAAATAGATTTTAACTGCAAAGCGATGTATGGAATTAATCCTATCAAGCAAATGATAGTTACCAACGCACCTAAAAATCTGCTATTGCCATAACGCAACGAAATAAAATCGGCAATACTGGCAATTTTATTGACTCTTGAAATTCGGATGATTTTTTTTAAAATAAGAATCCAAGCTGGTGCTATGATTACGGGACCAAGATAAATAGGCAAATAACTCAAACCGCTACCAGCTGCAACTCCGATACTTCCGTAATAAGTCCAAGCCGTGCAATAAACTGCCAACGATAGTGTATAAACATAAGGACTATTGGTCCACTTATTATTCTCTTTTTTCTCTGCCCAATGAGCAATAAAAAAAAGTGCCGCCAAATAGAGGGTTAAAATAAACAACAGAACAACACTATTCATTATATCTTTTTATAATTAAGAAAGAACCTAAGACTGAAAAAAACCAAATTGAAAAGATATAAATATAAATAACTGGAAACCCCATAACAGATTGTGCTGAATCAAATAACAATACAATTGGAAGGTTGAAACCTATCAAAAGCAGCATGGAAATGATAATCATTTTTTGTTGATGACGTTGTTTCATATAGTTATTGCGAGGCATACAGTAATCTTTTAATATTTTGAAACTAAAGATACTTTATTTTTTTAAACTTTATTCATTTAATAAAAATCCAAAAGCCCTTACCTAAGATAAGAGCTTTTAGCATAACCAATATTAACTTAACTAATCTTCATATTCATCTGTTAAGGCATACCATCCAAAAATGGTTAATCCTGTTACCACTAGAGGCAATAAAACAAAAAATATAATAATCCCGAAAACCAAATCGTCTTGTTTTCCTGAAACCAATTTTCCTCCAAATATTCCAATAGCATAATATGCTACTGCTATTGCTAATGCAATCCAAATGATACCTAAATATTTTTTTAATGTGTTCATAATTTTATGTATTAGTCGTGAAGTGTATTAATTCGTTTGTCTATGTAAATCATTCCAATTACCAGACAGACTGCTGCAATTCCAATTGGGTACCATAATCCTTCAAGATAAAACTCGGCATCGCCAGCATCTTTTGCGGAAGTTACAAAATAGGTAGAAATAGCTGGTAGCAATCCTCCAAAAATTCCATTTCCAACATGATATGGTAATGACATCGAAGTGTATCTAATTTTCACAGGGAACATTTCTACAAGGAAAGCAGCAATTGGTCCATAAACCATGGTTACAAAAAGAACCTGAACAAATACCAAGAAGATAAGCATCCATTTATCATGGCTATTGATTGTTTTGGTGACTTTGGTTTCAATCTTGTCTTTGCCTTTATCATCGAGCATTAATTTGCCATTTTCAAAATGCTTGGTTTTAATTTCTTCAACTGCAGTACCATCAACATAGGCTTTTGTAGTTGTATAAATAGAATCCATTTTGGTAGCATCAACTTCTTTCATGGAAGGAACTACTTTAGTTTGATCTACGATTTCTGTTTTCAATGCTAAATCGGTAGTTTGATACATCGCTCTATAAATTGGTCGGTACAATAAAATAGCCAGTAACATTCCGCCCATCATAATGTATTTTCTACCCACTTTATCACTTAACCAACCAAATACAATAAAGAATGGTGTGCCAAATATTAAAGCTATTCCCAACGACATGTCCACTTGAGAAGAATCAACACTCATAACCGTTTTCATGAAGTTCATAGCATAAAATTGTCCGGTATACCAAACGACTCCTTGTCCCATCGTAGCACCAAATAAGGCTAACAAAACAAATTTTAAATTGTATTTACTTCCGAAACTTTCTTTTAACGGATTGGTAGAGGTTTTACCTTCTGCTTTTGCTTTAGCAAACACAGGAGATTCGCTCATGTTTTTACGAATCATATAAGAAACAAATACCATTAGGATAGAAACCCAAAACGGTACTCTCCATCCCCACTCTTCAAAAGCTTCTTTGGACAATACATTTTTGGTAATCAAAATCACCATCAAGGATATGAATAAACCAACGGTTGCTGTAGTTTGAATCCAAGAAGTCCAATATCCTTTTTGCCCAGCAGGAGCGTGTTCGGCTACATAAGTTGCAGCACCACCGTATTCTCCACCCAATGCCAAACCTTGTAATAAACGAAGTACTAACACTAAAACAGGCGCCATAAAACCAATAGTTTCATAACTCGGAATACATCCAATCAAGAATGTGGCTCCACCCATTAAGAGCAAAGTAACCATAAATGTATATTTTCTTCCAATTAAGTCGCCCAAACGACCAAAGAATAAAGCTCCAAACGGACGTACCACAAATCCTGCAGCAAAGGTTGCCAATGTAGCTAAGAATGCCGCTGTTGGATTATCTGAAGGGAAAAATTTAGTAGAAATTACTACTGCTAAACTTCCAAAAATGTAAAAATCATACCATTCGATCATGGTTCCCATTGAGGAAGCAGAAATCACTTTCCAAATTCCTTTTGTTTTTTTATTGCTCATAGTTTGTATTTATTTGATTAATAATTTTAGAAAGAATAAGCGCAAGATATCATAGCTCTAAAGTTGCCAACATCTTTTGTATTGGCATCGGCAGCACCACTTGCATTAGCATTCAAATCACCCCAAGTAGCTTTGGTATATTCCAATTCTGGCGTAACTCTAAATTTGTTTTGTTTAAAATCGACTCTAGCGGAAGCTCTCCAAACATTATCTACAACTCGGCTTCCCGAAACACCTCTCATATAGTATTTAACGGTTTCATTGGCAGCCAATCCGTTTTTATCGGCACCGTGATTTTTGGTGTATCCAAAAAAGAAACCAGGTGCTGTTTTTTTACTGTTACTGGCAATATCAATCCAAAAGGCAGAGGTTTTAGTAGCTTCGTATTTTTCTTCTTTTCCAGCAACGGTGTACCCATTAAATCCTCCTAACATCACTAAATTGTACATATTTCCTCCTGAAATTCCATAGGCTTTCACCATGAATTTATCATTGGAATATCTCAAATAACCAACTACTGATGTGCTGTTTACTTTTTGTGAAGTAACGGCTTTCGTTGTTGGAGTTGGTGAATATTCGGTTAATGGTTGCAATGATTTGTATTCGGCACCTAAACCAGCAATCCAGTTTTTGTTTCTAAATTGAAACTGACCGTGTAAGGTTGGTAAAACCGAATTGATAGAAGCTGAGTTTTGAGTTCCTCCGGCTGCAGTTTGTGTGGTAAATTCTCTTTCTTTGTAAGCTGTAAAAGCAAATGATAATTCTTTAGTAAGGTTTTGTTTGATTTTAAACTGGGTAGCCCAACCAAAAGGGTTGAACATGATTCCTGTACTAAAGTTTGCCACTCCTGGAAATACTTCTGGAATAAAAGTTGGATACCAAGTTTGTCCTAAAGTAATTGACGTTTTTGACCAATCCATATTTACATAGGCATGGCGCAATCTCAATAAGCCAATTGTAGATTCCGTATTTCCGAAAAAATCTCCTTCCAGAGTTCCACTCATTTTGGCTCCCCAAACATTAGGTCCTTTTGCTTTAACACCCAATCGGGTAACCAATGCTAAAAAGTTGGAAGCACTTGCCGCATTTAAATCGCTGTTATTAACATCTGGTGCTTCGTCCAAAGGGTATAAATTTAAGTTGTATTCGCGCACTTGAGCCGATTTACGGGAATCCCAAATGTAATCGGTTCTAATGAAACCATAAAGCGATACATCCCATTCCTTCTCTACTGGTTTGGGTGGTTCCGCAGCTGCAGGCGTTTGTGCATATCCAATAAAGGAGAAAGCCGCAAAGGATAACATCATAATTTTTTTCATACTTTTAAAATGTTTGGTTAGTGGTTTGTTTTAACACGACCAAATTCAACATTTTTACTTATGAAAAAAAAAATACTATATACAACTGTAAATGCTATAGCTAATCTTTAAAACGCTCCCATTTAATAAGCATAAATTTATCTCCCAATTCGGTAATTATCATCCCTGCTCCTGCTAGTTGCTCTTTATTTTTTAAAAATTCTACTAGTTCTAAGTGATTATATATCTTATAAGTAGGATGGTAATCGGTGTGATTGGGTTTGATTACTTTGTGTTCCTTCACCCAATTGCTTACGGTTACGTGGGAGACGCCTATAATACGCTCTATTTCTCTAAAACTTAAGCCCTCCAAATACAATTGAAGCGCCTTGGTGACATAGTAATTATCTATCTTTTTTCCTAGTTTATTGACCGTAAAATAATAATTGCATTTTTTGCATAAATACCTTTGTCTGTCTTTGATTACACCACTTTTTACAAGGGCATTGTTTTGGCATTTTGGGCAAGCTAAAATCTCCATGTATATAAATTTTGCATAAATATACTAATTTAGCAATTATATAAAAACAGAATTCCCGACTTTTTTACATTAAAATTACACACTCCCTAATTTTAGTAGCTTTTAATTCCATTTATCTTAAGGATTGCGTGAAATTAATTATAAGGAGTTTCTTTGGGTATTCTCTTGGATGACTATTTCTTTTATGGAATATTGTTAAAACAAGATGGATAAGTAACTATAAGAAAATATAAAGGTTAAGAAAAATTTTATACTTTAGCTACTTAGGAATGTGTGATTATATCGCGCATATATAAAAGTTAGCAGCAATATTAACCGCATACCGTAACTAATTAATCAATAAGAAAAATGAAAAAATACGAATACAAAACATTAGAATTTGAAGCTAATGATAGTCTACTGTCTAAATCAATGCATTTAGATTCAAACGAAATTCAAGAAGTTTTAAATAATTTAGGTGAAGAAGGATGGGAACTTGTAAACTCAATTGACTATGCATTGAATGGCTTTACGAGAAAAGTCATTTTATTTTTAAAGAGAGAAAAAAACGCATAAAATACTGCTGCTAACAGCCGTTTGGAGAATTAGCTCGTTTAGTTTTTCTTAGTCAAAATTACTAAGTTGAAATTTTGATTATCTTTAAACTTATAATCCACAACCATGAAAACAAAACTACTCCTTTTCATATTCTTTATAGTTGCCACTTCTTTTGGACAAAATAATCCCGTGGAGAATTTAACGTGGTCTCAATCGTATGAGTATCCAAATAATTTTTTCAATCTACAATGGGAGGAGCCTGCACAGCCGCACAATGAAATAATGGGTTACAATATTTACCGCAACAACGAATTATACACCTTCAAAACGGAAACCACGTTGTATAATTTATATACACCTTTATATGGTTTTGTATCCAATTGTTCTGTGGATTTCCTTTTGTATGGTGATGGTTCAGGCTTTGATATACATGTTACAGCCGTTTATAATCCAGACCAAACGGAATCCAATTATTTGCAAACAGTTCATAGTAATGGAGCTGCTTTAAAAACTACCAATTTTACTCGGGAAAAAGCAATCGTATATCCCAATCCAACCAATGGAATACTCAATATTGGAAATGAAAACCTAACTAAAATAGTGGTTTGTGACATTTCAGGAAAAACAATAAAAGAATTGGAACCGAATCCTCAAATTGACATATCGGACATTTCGAAAGGGATTTACTTCATCAAATTGATTTCGGATAAAGGAATATTGATAGATAAAATCATCATTAAATAAACAAAATGATAACAATTGACAATTATTTAGACAATCATTATATACAAAGAAGTAATTGGTTGAGAGCTGCTGTTTTGGGAGCCAACGACGGAATAATATCTGTTTCAAGTCTGGCTATTGGCGTTGCGGCTGCAAGCTCAACAAGAGAACCTATTATTTTAGCAACAGTCGCTGGACTTGTAGCCGGAGCATTATCGATGGCTGCCGGTGAATATGTTTCGGTAAGTTCTCAAAAAGATACTGAAAAAGCCGACATTGAAAGAGAAGCTCAAGAACTAAAAGAAATGCCCGAAGAAGAATTGCAAATATTAGCTCAAATCTATGAGCGAAGAGGATTGAAAAAGGAGACCGCCATGCAAGTGGCAAAAGAATTTACGGAATTTGATGCCTTGGGAGCACACATTCGAGATGAATTGGGCATCAATGAAATTAGCCAAGCAAATCCTATTCAAGCGGCATTCGCTTCGGGAGCGGCATTTACAGTTGGTGGTGTTTTACCGCTTTTGGTAATTCTGTTTTCACCTGTAAAAAGTATGGAGTTTTGGCTGTATGGTTTTACAACCATCTTTTTAATTATTTTGGGAACTATTGCAGCAAAAACAGGTGGTTCAAGTATCAAAATAGCCATTTTACGAATTACGATATGGGGAACATTGGCAATGGGATTGTCAGCCTTTGTAGGTTATTTGTTTGGTGTAAATGTATAATCAGAAACATATAAAAGATGACGCAAAATAAGCAAACCGTAGCAAAATATATGGAAGGTTTTAGAGAAGGAAATCATGAAAAAATCCTTTCATGTTTAACCGATGATGTTATTTGGGAATTGCCTGGTCATTACATGCATCATGGCAAAGAGGCTTTCGATAAAGAAATAGAAAACGAGAATTTCGAAGGAAGACCAGCCATACAAATAATAAGATACATTGAAGAAAATGATATCGTTGTGGCAGAAGGCAAAGTACAATGCCGGATGAAAAACGGAACCGAATTAGATATTGCCTTTTGTGATGTTTTTAATTTTGAAAACGGAAAAATTAAAAAGCTCACCTCCTATCTAATGACGATATAAATTTAATTTTCAAAAGCATGAAACATAAACCAACATCTATTCGTCCCTTTATTGGCGCTAAAAATTACGAAGAATCTCGAAGTTTTTATAGAGACTTAGGTTTTGAAGAAGTTGTTTTATCTCCTAATATGTGCTTATTTAAAACAGCGGAAATTGGGTTTTATTTACAAGATGCCTATGTGCAAGATTGGATAGATAACACCATGATTTTTTTAGAAGTGGATGCTATTGATAGCTATTGGAGTGAAATTTCAGCTTTAGAACTGACGAGTAAATATAAAAACGTAAAACTAGTGCCTATTCGGAATTATGATTGGGGCAGCGAATTTTTTCTGCACGATCCTTCTGGTATTCTTTGGCACTTTGGTGTGTTCACTTAAAAATAGGCCACAGATTCACAGATTAAAAATGATTTTGAAATCTGTGAATCTGTGGAAAAAATAGCTTCCTATCTAATGACAATATAAATACAGATTGTTTCCTTTTAAAATTACATCATCAATAAATATTTTGTAAAATATAATAAATATTTATTGTTTATCAATAAATATATTTTATATTTGCCCTGTAATTTTAAAACTAAAACAATTATGTCAAAAACAAACAACTTCGTATTTTGGGGCCTATATATTGTTGCTTGGCTCATTTTTGTTGGCTTGTCCGTTGAAGCAGGAGGCTTACTAGTAAATTTCTTTTTCAGTCTGTACAACCCTGAATTTGTACATAACTTATATCAAAAGCTGGATTTAAGTGACATGTATAATCGAAGCGAAATGGCTTTTTACAGCATGTATTCCTTTATCTTGCTTATCGCTATTTTAAAAGCATGTCTATTTTACACCGTTATTAGTCTAATGCATAAAATGGATTTGTCAAAACCATTCAGCACTTTTGTTTCGAAACAGATAACACTTATGAGCTACTTCACTTTTTCTATTGGACTATTAAGTTACATAGCTCGTGAAACTGGCAGAAATTTGGAACATCGTGGTTATGCTATTGACAAGTTAAACCAGTTTTGGGCAGACAGTCAGGCATTCATTATAATGGCAGCTGTAATCTATGTTATTGCAATTATTTTTGCAAAAGGAGTTGAAATCCAAAACGATAACGACTTAACAATTTAAGCTATGCCAATAATCGTAAACCTAGATGTCATGATGGCAAAGCGAAAAATGTCATTGAATGAACTTTCGGAAAAAGTGGATTTGACTTTATCTAATCTTTCCATCTTAAAAACGGGCAAAGCAAAAGCGGTTCGTTTTAGTACGCTCGATGCTATTTGCAAAGCATTGAATTGTCAACCTGGCGATATTTTGGAATTTGTGGAATAATTCCTTAATTTTAGTTTTTAATAGCTCATTAGTATGTGAGTTAGAAATACTAAAAAATTAACTACAGATGAATTCATTTTGGAAAAACATAGTACTTCGAACCTCGCTTCGCAAGAAGTTTCTTGAAAAAGGAAACGATAAAAATCTTTCCAATTATGTACTCGCGAAAGGTTACAAAGAGTTTGTACTAACTTCCAAGCATTTTGTGAAAGATGTTCTCCTAATAACAGTAGGTATTTTTTCGGCTTCATTTGGGTTTAAAGGGTTTTTATTGACCAATCATTTTATAGATGGCGGAGCAACAGGTATTTCTTTACTTGTTGCTTCGCTTACTAAAATACCGCTTGCTGTTCTCATTATTTGTGTAAATCTTCCTTTTATTTTCATGGCTTACAATGTCATTAGTAAGCAATTTGCCATCAAAACTGCTATAGCAATTGTTGGACTTTCAATTGTATTGGCAACGGTAAGTTTCCCCAACATAACCAACGATAATTTATTAGTTGCTATTTTTGGTGGTTTCTTTCTTGGTGCTGGAATTGGTTTTGCTATTCGTGGTGGAGCTGTTATTGATGGAACCGAAGTGCTTGCTATCTTTTTAAGTCGCAAATTTGGAACTACCATCGGCGATATTATCATTGTCATTAACGTTCTTATTTTTGGAGCTGCAGCCTATTTCCTTGGAATTGAAAAAGCGCTTTATTCCATGATAACCTATTTAGCGGCTTCCAAAACTTTGGACTTTATTGTAGAAGGAATTGATGAATATACTGGTGTGACTATTATATCTCCTTATGGTGAAGATATTCGTCAAATGATAATTACTAAAATTGGACGTGGCGTTACCGTTTACAGCGGAAAACGCGGCTATGGAAAACGTGGAGAAACCAAAGACACAGAGATTATCTATACCGTTATCACGCGACTTGAACTCAACAAACTAATCACCGAAATTGAGAAAATTGATGCCAAAGCATTCGTTGTCATGAATAGCATTAAAGATACCAAAGGCGGAATGATTAAAAAAAGACCTTTGGAACATTAATTTTTATAACTTCGTCAAAAAACTAAGCATGTTAATACAACAACTAGAATTGACCAACGAACAAACTTCCCCGTTGTTCCGAATTATGCATATCCAAAATGTAAATGAACCACACCGAAGACAGTTTGAAAATAATATTTGTGCCTTTCATATTGGGAATGGTTTTATACTTTCGGTGGCGCATAATTTAAAGGTCGAAGCGCAAATTTTTAAATCCATTGAAGATTCCATATTCCAAGCCAATATTCTTCCTTTTCTAAATCCAGAGCAAATTAATTTCTTCAATCAGTGCTATCCTTTAGATGCTACAACTGGCAAAAGATATGCCAATATTACTGATCAAAATCATTATGAAATAGTCATTCAAACGTTGAAACAAATCAACTTTGACACGCGTTGGTTAACCTTAAACAAACAAAAAGTTGCCACGCCACATTTGATAGTTCAATTTCAAGACAATAAGTTTTATAACGATGAAGTGATAACGGAACTTTTCAATTCCAATATGCGTTTTCACGAACCATCAATAAACCGAACTACTTTTTTAATGGAAGTGGAATTGGTAGAAGCCTTTTTTAAAGAAGACATTGCCTTGTACCGAATTGTAAATACACCTCAAGATATTATCAATAAACTACCAAGTTTAGAAGTTGATTTTTCTATTCTAGAAGATAATGCACCCAATTATTATTGCTTGCAAAGTTCTCCTAATGGCTTTTTAGGACGTTTAGTAAACAAAGCCCAAATTGAAGGATATTTGGATCATCACGGTACTTTTATTGACCGAATTGGTGGCAATTATACCTTCGAAGGATTACGCTATTTGATCAAAGGTTATTTCCGCTTTGGTTCTTCTGGAGCACCTTATGTTTTTTATGATAATGAGAATAAAAAGTTTAAAGTAAATGCGATTCAAAGTGAGGCCTGCCCTATTCAACTTTCGATTAATAATACTAAAGATGGCAATTTCCAATATGTAAATGCATTGGCATCACCACTTAGTATCATCGAAGAAAAACTGAAATATTATCTCGGTACTTCTATGGTGTAATTAAATTCAAAATCTTTAAAAACGGTAGCAGCAGGATTAATTAAATTGCAAAAAATAGCTTTAATTTGTATAAACAAAAAAAGCGATGCAATTCGACCCACAAAATCTTGAACAAAAATCCATTTATAAATTACTCACAGGCATTGTAATTCCAAGACCTATTGGTTGGGTTTCCAGCATTAGCGAAGACGGTATACCAAATTTGGCACCTTTCTCCTATTTCAATGCAGTTGGAGATGATCCACCACATATTATGTTTTCTGCAGGTCGCGGAGCCAATTCCAACAAAGACACTTTGAATAACGTATTGAGTACAAAACAATTTGTTGTCAATATGGTTACCGAGGAATTGGTGGAACAAATGAATAGCACTGCGCAAGGCATTCCACCTCATGAAAGTGAATTCGATTTGGCAAACCTCACTCCCATTCCATCCGAAAAAATAAAACCGCCACGCGTAAAAGAAAGCCCAATAAGCATGGAATGTGAATTGGTGCATCATTATACTTTGGAAGACAATAAATTTGGTGGTTCTACCATTTTAGTTGGGAGAATTGTAATGTTCCATATCGCTGAAAATGTATTGCTTGATGACTTTAAAATAAATTTAGATACTTATAAACCTGTAGCGAGATTAGCAGGTTCTAATTATTCAAAATTAGGAGAAATATTCTCCGTAAAAAGAAAGTAAGATGACTCCACAAACATTAGAAATTAACGTGGCAATGCAAATTGGAAAACCCATCGCTGAGGTTTTTGAAGCCATTATAAATCCTGAGAAAATGTCTCATTATTTTATTTCAAAAAGTACGGGAATGATGGAAGAAAGCAAATCACTTATTTGGAATTTCCCTGAATTTGACTTCGATTGCCCAGTTCGCGTGGGGAAAATTGAAAAAGACAAATACATTTCCTATTACTGGTCGATGGATGGCATTGAACTGCTAGTAGAAATGACATTAATAGAAAGAGAAAACAATTCCACATTGGTTTCCATATCCGAAAAAAGCAGAGCCAATGACGAATCGGGTTTGAAATGGTTTAGCGGAAATTCTTTTGGCTGGTCCAATTTCTTGGCGTGTCTAAAAGCTTATTTGGAATACAACATCAACTTAAGAAAAGGTGCTTTTGATTTTTTGAGAGCAGAAAATAATTGTTAAAACAAATGAAAATAGCAGTAATTGGTGGTGGTCCAGGCGGACTTTACTTTTCAATATTAATAAAAAAAGCAATGCCTCATTGGGAAATTGACGTATACGAACGCAACAAACCCGATGATAGTTTTGGTTTTGGGGTAGTATTTTCAGATGAGACTTTGGGTGAATTTCTAAAACGCGATATGCAATCCTACGAGCTCATTCGCAGTAAATTTGCTTATTGGGATGATATCATAATTGCTCGTGATGGTGATGAAGTTAGTATTGCCGGCAACGGATTTTGTGGTTGTTCCCGCAAAACACTTTTACAATTATTACAGCAACGCTGCACCGAAGAAGGCGTTAACCTTCACTTTGAACAAAATGTAGAAGATTTATCGCAATTCAAAGATGCTGATATTATTTTGGCTGCCGATGGCATTGGAAGTGCTATTCGAACACAATTTGCATCCGAATTTGGAACCAAAATAACACTAAAGAAAAACCGCTTCGTTTGGTTAGGTTCCACAAAACCTCTCGACGCTTTTACTTATTTCTTCAGAACAACTCCCCACGGATTAATGGTCGCCCACTCCTATCAATACGAAGAAGGAATGAGTACGTGGATATTTGAATGCAGTGATGAAACTTGGGGAAAACATGGTTTTGAAGTCACCAATGAAGAAGATACGATCGCCAAGATTTATGAAATATTCAAAGAAGAATTGGACGGACATCCACTAATTTCAAACAAGTCTCATTGGCGTCAATTTCCGCATGTAACCAATGAAAAATGGTATCATAATAACATTGTGCTTTTGGGTGATGCCAAAGCTACAGCCCACTACTCTATTGGCTCCGGAACCAAATTAGCTATGGATTCAGCTATTGGTTTATTTGATGCCGTGATGGCAAATCCAAATAATGTGCAAGCAGCTTTTGAACATTATGATGCTTCACGCAGAAATACCGTGGAAATGATTCAGTATGCAGCGCTAGTTTCATTGGATTGGTTTGAAAATATGGATAGAAACAACCAACATCCTTTTTACCAATTTGCCTTTGGCTGTATGACGCGTTCCAAAAAAGTAACTTTTGAAAACCTTCGCTTGCGCGATAAATCCTTTACAGATAAGGTTTTAGGAGAGTTCAATGCTACACTGAACAACCTGAATCCGTCTATTCCTGCTGCTTTTACTGAATACAAACTAAGAGATTTGACTTTGCAAAACCGCATCGTCATGTCGCCCATGGGGCAATACTCCGCTGAAAATGGAGAAGTCAATGATTGGCATTTTCAACATTACACTTCCCGCGCAGTTGGTGGTTTGGGATTGATAATAGCCGAAATGACTGCTGTATCAGAAACGGGACGTATAACTTTAGGTTGTGCTGGTATTTATACTAAAAAACAAATAGTTAAGTGGAAAAATGTAACCGATTTTATCCATCAAAATACACAAACAAAAATAGGAATTCAATTAGGCCATTCTGGACGAAAAGGCGCTGGGAAAAAACCTTGGGAAACCGAACCGATTCCAAATCCATGGGAATTAATTTCAGCATCTGCGATAGCTTTTAATGAAAATAGTTCTTCCGAAACTTCGGAACCAAGAGAAATGACTTTAGCGGATATGGATTTAATTACTACCGAATTCGTTCAGGCTACCAAAAATGCCAACGAAGCGGGATTTGACATGATTGAATTACAAGCGCATCACGGATTCTTATTGGCTTCTTTCCTTTCTCCATTAACAAATGTCAGAACCGATGAATTTGGAGGTAGCATTGAAAACCGATTGAAGTTTCCATTACGCGTTTTCAAAGCCATGCGAAGTGAATTCCCTAAAGACAAACCAATGTCTGTTCGAATTTCTGCAACAGATTGGGCAACAAATGGTATTTCTGAAGAAGATGTTATGACAATAGCAACTTCCTTTAAAAATGCTGGAGCGGATATTATCAATGTATCGACTGGAAATACAGTAGCACATCAAAAACCGCAAACAGGAAGAATGTGGCAAACTCCTTTTTCGGATGCCGTTCGAAATACAGTACATGTCCCAACGATAACCACAGGTTATATCCAAGATATTGATCAAATCAACACCATACTTCTCAATGGCAAAGCCGATTTAGTGGCGCTTGGAAGACCGTTACTCTTAGATCCTAACTTTGTCAGAAATGCACAAGCCTATGAGCAATTTGAAGCATCAGACATTCCAAATCAATACAAAGCGGGAATAACCCATTTGTATCCGCTTAAAGCTGCTGAAAGAAAGCAAACCGAGGGCATGAAAAGAGCATTGAAACCTAAGAGTAATAAGCTATGAGTTCAACTAATAACAATTCTAAAAAGATAACTTTTAGATACTATAGTGATGTTTTGGAAGAAGAAACAGTTGAGACAATGTGGGCAGAAATTATTGATGAAAAAAATGGGATTTATAAATTAGACAATATCCCTTTTTATGGTCCTCAAATAGCAAGTGACGATGTTTTCTTTGCTGAATATGACAATGATGAGAAAGCTTTAGTATTCAGAAATGTCATTGAACATTCTGGAAATTCAATTATTCAAGTAATTGTTTTAGAAACTGACTTTGATAAAGAAATTATAAGACAAGAATTGAAAAATTTAGATTGTTTATCGGAAGGTTTAAATGAGAAATATTTTGTTATTGAAATATCAAAAGAAATTAATTATAAGAAAATTAAAAGTCTTTTAAATAATTATGAAAATAATGGAGTTATTAGTTATGCTGAGCCTTTGCTTTCCAAGCAGCATCAAATAGATATTGAAAATGAATAAACTATTATTAATATTATTGTTTTTCTGCTCGTTTGGTTTTTCACAAACCGATGCAACGATTACTAGCGGCAATTCAAAACTGCATTATAGAACATTTGGAACTGGGAAACCCATTCTAATAATCAATGGCGGACCAGGAATGAACAGCGAAGGTTTTTCTTTTGTTGCTGGAGAAATTTCAAAATTTGGATACCAAACCATCATTTACGATCAAAGAGGCACAGGGAAATCGACTCTCGAAAATCCTGCAAATGAAAACGTAACTATGGATTTGATGGTTCAGGACATTGAGAATTTACGGAAGCATTTAAAAATTGAGAAATGGTCTATGCTCGGACATTCTTTTGGCGGATTAATGACAGCTTATTACGCCACAAAACATCCCGAAACCATTGATAAATTGATATTCTCTTCTTCGGGTGGCGTCAACATGAAGTTTACTTCTTATGTTTCCAATAGAATAGCAGCTAATTTAACTCCTACCGAAAAAGACAGCTTGGGTTATTACCAAAGAAAAAGAGACGCAGGTGATAACTCTAAAAATACAATTGAAAAAAGAGCTCATTTTTTAGCCCTAGCTTATGTTTACGATAAGTCAAAATCAGCTACGATAGCGCAACGAATGACGCAAACCAATTATCAAATTAATGCATTGGTATTTCAAAATTTACAAAGAATCAATTATGATTGCTCAAAATCTTTCGCGAATTTCAAACAACCAGTACTTGTTTTACAAGGTAAAAACGACATTATTACAACAGATACAGCTCAAGAAATAGCCGATGCGTTTCCCAATTCCAAATTAGTACTTATGGACAATTGCGGGCATTATGGCTGGTTGGATGCCTCAGAAGTATATTTTAATGCTATTAAAAGTTTTTTAAATAAGTAATAATGAAACATTACGAAGACAATTTTGCTCACGATAGTTTACCAAGTCCGGATTTACAGCCTGACTATACTTTCTTAAACTTGCCACAGTTTCAAAGAACAGAAATGTTGAATTGTGTAGAGCATCTTTTAGACAATCATATTAAAGAAGGTCGGGGAAATAATATTTGTATTCGCACATTTGAAGGGAATTGGACTTATCAGGATTTATATGAGAAAGCCAATCAAATTGCTCACGTTTTAGTAGACGATTTGGGATTAAAATCAGGGAATCGGGTTTTGATTCGTTCTGCCAATAATCCCATGATGGTAGCTTGTTGGTTTGCTGTTTTAAAAGCTGGCGGTATTGTCGTTGCCACAATGCCATTACTTCGTTCCAAAGAATTAACCACTATTATAGATTGTGCCGAAATCTCTCACGCCTTTTGCGATAAGGATTTAAAAGATGAAATGAATTTAGTGAAATCTGATTTTCTAAAAGAAGTTTGCTTTTACAGAAATTCAGAATTGGAGGAATTAATGCAATCTAAACCCAAAACGTTTACAAATTATCATTCCAAATCGGATAGCGTTGCTCTAATTGGATTTACATCGGGGACAACTGGTTTACCAAAGATGACTTCTCATTACCACAAGGATATTTTAAATATTTGCGAAGCATTTCCTCCTTATTCTTTGCAACCAACACACAACGATATTTTTACAGGAAGTCCGCCATTGGGCTTTACCTTTGGTTTGGGCGGTATGGTTTTATTTCCGATGTATTTCGGAGCATCTACTTTCTTGATAGAAAAACCAAGCCCTGATTTGTTATTAAAAGCAATCGAAGAACACAAAATCACCATTTGTTTTACAGCACCAACTGCTTGGAGAATCATAACTACCAAAGTAAATGAGTTTGATATTTCAAGTTTGCGGAAATGTGTCTCGGCTGGAGAAACGTTGCCCTTGAAAGTTTGGGAAGATTGGTACAACGCAACAGGTTTAAAAATCATAGATGGTATTGGCGCCACCGAAATGCTACACATTTTCATCTCTTCCAATGAACAAAATATGAAACCGGGTGCAACCGGACTTGCCATAACTGGTTATGAAGCCCAAATTATAGACGCCAACGGAAAGGAAGTGCCAAGAAACGAATCAGGCAGATTAGCCGTTCGAGGGATTACGGGTTGCAAATATTTAAACCGAATTGACAAACAAAAGGAATATGTTGAAAACGGTTGGAATATCACTGGCGATGTTTTCCGTCAGGATGAAGAAGGTTATTTTTGGTTTGTAGCAAGAGGTGATGATATGATTATTTCTTCGGGATATAACATTGCTGCAATTGAAGTAGAAAGCGTACTTTTAACACACGAAGATATACTCGAATGTGCCGTAGTAGGTTTGCCCGATGAAGAACGAGGGATGCTGGTTTGCGCGCATATTGTGCTCAAAGAAAAATCTAAAGCAACCGACGCAATGAAAAACCGTATACAACACTGGTTCAAAGAAGTAGCTGCGCCTTATAAATACCCAAGAGTGATTAATTTTATAGAAGTTTTACCAAAAACGGAGACTGGAAAAATACAACGATTTAAACTAAAATAAAAACCTTGCGTAAACCTTTGCGCTCTTTGCGGTTAAATAAAAACAATGAGAAAAGCATTTCTACTATTCACCATCACTTCCCTTTCCATTATTGGTATACTCTCGTATGTCAATTGGAAATTTAGTTTTTTGTTGCTAATCTTCATTCCCTTGATTTTAATGGGATTGTACGATATGTACCAATGCAAAAAAACCATTCGCAGAAACTTTCCGCTATTGGGAAGAATGCGCTATTTGCTAGAATCTATTGGTCCAGAAATGCGTCAGTATTTTGTAGAAACCGATTTAGACGGCAAACCTTTTAATCGTTTACAACGAAGCATTGTTTATCAACGTAGCAAAAAAGAAAATGACACTATGCCTTTCGGAACGCAGTTAGACGTTTATAACGAAGGCTATGAATGGATAAATCACAGTATCAGAGCCATTTCGTTTTCGAATGTAAATGATAATCCACGTGTCAGAATTGGTTCATCACAATGTGAGAAACCTTATGAAGCGAGTTTGTTTAATATCAGTGCGATGAGTTTTGGTTCGTTGAGTAAGAATGCCATTTTAGCTTTAAACAATGGTGCCAAAATGGGTAAATTCTACCACAACACTGGAGAAGGTGGACTATCACCCTATCATTTGCAAGGTGGCGATGTCGTTTGGAATATTGGAACTGGTTATTTTAGTTGTCGCGATGAAGAGGGTAAATTCTCTTATGATAAATTTGTAGAAAGAGCCACTTTGGATAACGTAAAAATGATTGAAATTAAGTTCTCTCAAGGTGCCAAACCTGGTCATGGCGGTATCTTACCCAAAGAAAAAGTAACCGATGAAATTGCAGCCATTCGTTTGGTTGGCAAAGGAAAGGATATCGTTTCTCCTCCAACACATTCGGCATTTACAACACCATTAGAATTAATGGATTTTGTAAAGTCATTGAGAAAAGGTTCAGGCGGAAAACCAATCGGAATGAAAATCTGTATCGGAAACAAATCAGAGTTCTTATCCATTTGCAAAGCGATGATTGCAACGGAAACCTATTTCGATTTCATTACCGTTGATGGCGGCGAAGGTGGAACTGGTGCGGCACCACAAGAATATTCAGACCACGTTGGAATGCCATTGCGCGAAGCTTTGGCTTTTGTTTACGACGCTTTGAACGGTTTCGGAATCAAAGATCAAATCAAAATTATCTGCAGCGGAAAAGTCATTACCGGTTTCGATATCATTAAAAACCTTTCGATTGGCGCTGATTTATGCAACTCGGCGCGCGGAATGATGTTCGCTTTGGGCTGTATTCAGGCACTCGAATGTCACGCTAATACTTGTCCTACTGGAGTTGCAACGCAAGATCCAACATTAATGAAAGGATTGGTTCCCGAAGAAAAACAAATTCGAGTAGCACGTTTCCAAAAAGAAACAGTTAAAAGCGCAATGGATTTAATGGCTTCTGCTGGTTTGACACATCCAGACGATGTGACTCGCGATGTAGTTAGCACAAGAATAGACAGAACTCAAGTGAAAACATTTTCTCAAATTTATCCCGAATTAGACAAAGGATGTTTGCTAAATGAAGGTAGTGTTCCACAAGATTTTTTGTACTTTTGGAGGAAAGCTTCGGTAGAGAAATTTTAGGATTCATCCTGAATTGATTTTCAGGAGCTAATCCGGCTTTCCACTGTATCTTTTTCTAAAAAAGAAAAAGGATGCCGTTACAATCCGGGCTAAAAACAATATATAAATGAACAACTATTTTACAAAACAAGAAAAAATACGTTTCAAACACGTGGATTACGCGGGAATTGTTTTCTATCCTCGTTTCCTAGAAATGCTAAACGATTTAGTTGAAGATTGGTTTGAAGAAGCTTTAGACAGACCTTTTTCAAAAATTCATGAAACCAACGGAATTCCTACAGTAGATTTAAAAGTGCAATTCAAAAAGGCGGCACGCTTGGGAGAAGTTTTAACCAAAAAACTCTGGGTAATCCATCTTGGTGGCGCTTCTGTAACTTGTGGTTTCCGTTTTGAAGATGAAAATGGAAAAACCTGTTTGGAAGGCGAAGTGACTCTGGTAAACGTAGCCATTGCCGAAGACAGAAACAATATCAAAGCGGAAGTTTTTAATGACGAAATGAAAACAAGAATTTCCAAATATCTTAATACTTAATACTTTTATCTTAATACACAATAGATGGAATTCAAAAAATTCAAAGCCGCTACCGTACAAACGTCACCCGTTTTTCTAAACGTAGAAAAAACGATTGATAAAGCCATTTCATTTATCAAAGAAGCAAGTCAAAACGGAGCCCAACTCATAGCCTTTCCAGAAGTGTTTGTGGCTGGTTATCCTTATTGGAATTGGATTATGACGCCAGTTCAGGGAAGCAAATGGTACGAACAATTATATAAAAATTCAGTTGCCGTTTCTGATGATGCGATGAAACCTTTATTTCAAGCGGCAAAAGAGCATAACATCCATATTGTCATCGGTATCAACGAACGTGGAAACAGTTATGGCGAAATTTACAACACCAATTTAATCATTGATAATCACGGAAAACTAATTGGAAAACACAGAAAGTTAGTCCCAACTTGGGCAGAAAAACTTACTTGGACTTCAGGTGATGGCTCTTCTTTGAAAGTTTATGATACCGAAATTGGCCCAATTGGAACACTAGCTTGTGGTGAAAACACCAATACGTTAGCAAGATTCACATTGCTAACACAAGGCGAATTAATTCATATTGCCAATTATATTTCACTACCCGTTGCCCCACCCGATTACGATATGGCGGAAGCCATAAAAATCAGAGCGTGTGCCCATTCCTTTGAAGGAAAATTGTTTACGATTGTTTCGTGTTCTACGATTTCTCAACAAATAAAAGACGCTTTGCGTGCCGATGTGCCTAATGTGGATGAATTACTAACGAGGAAGAACTCAGCATTTTCAGGGTTTATTGGACCCAACGGAGCTGTAATTGGCAAACCGCTAATTGATGATGAAGGTATTATTTATGCCGATATTGATTTGGAAAAATGCATCCAACCAAAACAAATGCACGACATTTTGGGGCATTACAACCGCTTTGATATTTTTGATTTGCGAGTAAATACGGCACCAACAAGAAACATTACTTTTATAGATAATCACGAAGAATTTAATAAAAAATAACATGAACGAAAACCATTCAGACGACCAAATTGGTAGAGCAAGGGTTGAAGATTCACCCGAATTGCAAGCCTATTACAAAGAACTGGAAGCCCTTGGTGCTGGTGCCTTATGGACTGTTGCCAATGATATTGAACCTTGGGAACCAAGAAGTTCTTCAGTTCCTATGTTGTGGAAATACAACGATTTGCGTGATTTAGTTTTAAAATCATCCGAACTCGTAACACCAGAAAAAGCAGGACGAAGAGTTGTTTATTTAGTCAACGATAAAAGAAAAGACGTTAGTGCAGCTGTGGGTTGGTTGTACACTGGAATTCAAGTGACACGCCCAGGCGAAAGCACTTCGGCACACCGACACAAAGCTTCTGCCTTGCGTTTTATCATGGAAGGCGAAGGTGGTTATACGGTTGTAGATGGCAATAAAATCACCTTTGAAATTAATGATTTTGTGATAACACCCAATTCTACTTGGCACGAACACGGTGTTGATGCTAATGGAAAGACTTGTATTTGGCAAGATGGTTTGGATATTCCATTAGTAAATGCTTTGGAAGCCAACGATTATGCTGTTTATGATGGTAAGCAACCTTTGGATTATCCTATAAATTATTCGCCAATAACCTATGGTTGTGCGGGATTAATTCCAGCAGATAAAGTTTGGAACAAACCCTATTCGCCGCTGTTTAAATATTCATGGTCAGCTGTTTATCCAGCTTTAGTTGAAGCTTTGAAAGTAAATGATTTGAATCCAATTGATGGAATCCTAATGCACTATTCCAATCCGTTAACAGGTGGTCACGTGATGCAAACTATGGGAGCATCCATGCAATTATTACCTGCAGGTTTTAAAGGAAAAGCACACAAACATACAGGTTCTTTTGTTTATCAATGTGCCAAAGGAAGTGGTTATTCCATCATTAACGGACAACGTTTTGATTGGAAAGAAAGAGATATTTTCTGTGTACCTTCTTGGGCATGGCACGAACATCATAATGCTTCCAATACAGAAGATGCGTGTTTGTTTTCGTTTAACGATTTGCCAGTCATTGAAAAACTAGGATTGTATCAAGGAAAAGAATATACAGAAAACAACGGACACCAATAAAAATAAACTTTGCTACTCTGCAACTTTGAGACTCTGCAACTTTGAAACTTAAAATAAAAACATGAAACTACTGACCTACACTTTAAAAGACAACTACGAACCACGTCTAGGATTCCTCCACAACAATCAAGTGATTGACATGGAAGATTTCGGAGATGTATCTAATTTTCCATTGCCGTCAACTATGTTGGAATTAATTGATATGGGTTACGAATTGGTAGAAGAACTCAATGATATGGTTGCCGAAACCGAGCCAAATTTCTTCGAAGAAATCGCTTATGAAATGGATGAAGTTACCTTCCTTGCTCCTATTCCAAAACCTAGAAAAAACATCATTGGAATTGGTTTAAACTATACAGAACACGTTGCCGAAAGCGCACGAACATTAGATACAACAGGGAAACTACCACAAAAGCCTATTATCTTTTCCAAGCCTCCAACAACGGTTACAGCTACGAATACTGATATCATCAAGAACACCAAACTTACCGAACAATTGGATTGGGAAGTGGAACTAGCTGTGGTTATTGGTAAAAAAGGAAAGTATGTTCCCAAAGCGGATGCTATGGATTATGTGTTTGGTTACACCGTTATTAACGATGTTTCCGCTCGCGATTGTCGTCGGGAAGGACAATGGATTGTTTCCAAAGGGCAAGATACTTTTGCACCAATGGGACCCATTTTAGTGACCAAAGATGAAATTCCAAATCCACATAATTTGAATTTATCCTTAAAAGTAAACGGAGTTGAGAAGCAAAATGCCAATACCCAATTTTTACTTTTTAACATCAACGATTTGATTGAAGATTTGAGTACGGTTTTTACTTTAGAACCCGGAGATATTATCGCTACAGGAACTCCTTCTGGAGTTGGTGCCGGTCGAAATCCACAAGAATGGTTGTGCGATGGAGATGTTATAGAATGTACTGTGGAAGGAATTGGGACTATTGTGAATACGGTAAAAGAAATATAGTAAACAGTCGCAGTCACAGTTTTCAGACTTTGCGAACCTTGCGACTAACTTTGCGCCTTTGCGGTTAAAAAAATGGATCAAACAAAAATAGCTGTCGACATATTTAATAAACTGGCTGATGTGTATCAGGATAAGTTTATGGATGTTTCTCTATATCATGACTCTTTCGATTTGTTTTGTGCTGCTATAGAAAAAGAAAACGCAACACTATTGGAATTGGCTTGTGGCCCAGGAAATATTACAAAATACCTATTGGAAAAACGCCCTGATTTAAAAATACTCGGTACCGATTTGGCTCCCAATATGATTGAATTAGCTAAAATCAATAATCCAAATGCCGATTTTCAATTGTTGGATTGTAAAGCAATGACAAGCCTTGACAAGAAATTCGATGGCATTATGTTGGGTTTTGGTTTGCCTTATTTATCTAAAGCCGAAGCCCTACAATTTATCAAAGATTCGAATCAGCAATTAAATGATAACGGGGTTTTGTATATAAGTACCATGGAAGATGACAATTCCAAATCGGGATTTAGAACCGGAAGCACTGGCGATTCCATGTATCAGAATTTCCATCAAGCCGATTATTTATCTGAAGCTTTGGAAGGAAATGGCTTTAAAATCATCCATTTAAGCAGAAAAGAATACGTTCATAACGAAGTAAAAACAACAGATTTAATTATTATTGCAAAAAAATGAAACCGTAAGGTTCACGAACACAAAAAAATATATGATTGTGAGTAAATACAGAATAGGACAAATAGTTCCGTCATCCAATGTAACGATGGAAACCGAAATACCAGCAATTTTTCGTTCAAGAGAAACGATATTGCCTGAACGTTTTACATTCCATTCAAGTAGAATGCGAATGAAAAAAGTGACCAAAGAAGAGCTTGAAGCCATGGACGCTATGAGTTTGAAATGTGCTCAGGAATTGTCCGACGCTCACGTTGATGTTATGGGTTATGCGTGTTTGGTGGCAATTATGAGTATGGGACGCGGTTATCACTGTGTGTCGGAAGTGAATTTGCATCAGGAAACTATTGCCAACGACTTCCCTACTCCAATTGTAACTTCGGCTGGTGCTTTGATTAACGGATTGAAAGTTTTAGGTGCCAAAAAAGTAGCGATTATTACGCCTTATATGCGTCCGTTAACGGATATGGTTGTGGATTATATTGAACATCAAGGTTTTGAAGTTGTAGATTCTATTGCTTTGGAAATTCCAGATAACTTAGAAGTTGCTGCACAAAATCCGTTGAATTTATTGGAGATTTATAAAAGACTTGATTTAACTGGCGTTGATGTTTTAGTAGCTTCTGCCTGTGTGCAAATGCCCTCTTTGGAAGCTATTGATTTAATCCAAAAAGAAATTGGAATTCCTGTTACTTCGGCAGCAGTTTGCACAACGTATGAAATGATGAAAAAATTAGGAATTGAAGCAAAATCCGCTATTGGCGGGGAGTTATTAAACGGAAAATATTAATGATTTTTATCATTCAAAAACGCAACGTTAAAATAATGTTAAAGTGCTGATTTCAAAACTTTTATATTGAAATATTTTCTATATTTGAGTATGATTTTGATTAATTACTTGGAGGCCTTGTTCAAGGTAGTACAATAGTCAGCTACTCGGAACCTTGTAAGTTGATAATGATAAATCAAAATCTAAAATGGAGGTCTGTAAAAAGACCTCCTTTTTTTATTTACAGCTTTTTGAAATCCCAAACTTCCCTTTTAATTTCCTTTTTTATTCCCTCGATTTAACATCAAAAAAACAGGATAGGATAACAATGCTATCGCACCAATAACTAATAAACTAGTACTATCGCTATAAGCAAAACCAAAAAACAATGCTAAAGAGAAAAGGATCATTACAATCGTAGTCCAAGGATATCCCCAAGATTTATAAGGTCTGGGTAAATTGGGTTCGCTAATTCTTAGTTTTATCAAAGCGCAATACGCTAATCCCCAAACAATAACCGACATGAAAGTCGCCAATGAAAATAGCACTTCAAAGGAACCAATACAAATCAATACCAAAGTAAATGCAGCCGAAACTAAAAGCGTTACAATTGGAGTACCTCCTTTGTTTACCAAAGTTCCTTTTTCAATAAAAAAACCATCCCTACTCAATCCGTAAAGTATTCTTGGAGGAATCATCATGTATGCGTTAAGAATACTAATGATAGAAAAGACCGCAATAATAGTTACAATAAGAGCTCCATTTTCACCAAAAACAACTTTCGCAACTTCTGATGCTGCTAAGGATGTATTGGCCAACGAAGCAATTGGCATTACATAAAAAAACGCCATGTTAATTACTACATAAATCAGGATTACAATGATAGCTCCGGTGTATAAAGATTTAGGAATGTTTTTACCTGGATTTTCATCTTCTTCGGCAAAAAAGCAACCTGCATTCCAGCCGTCATAAGTACCCAAAACCATTTGAAGCGATTTGAAAAAACCAATCAGTACTCCAATTTCAACTACCTTAGGATTATTTTCAATAGGATTAAATTTCACTCCCGAATACATAAAACAAGCAACAATTAAAGCTACAAAGAAAACCACTTTAATGACGCTCGTTATTTGTTGCACAACACTCCCACTTTTTACGCCACTGGCATGTAGCAATGTAAAAGCAATTAAAAATGCAATGGCAATAACTGTGGTTTGACTTTCTAAATTAGGAAACAGAATCACAATGTATTCACTAATTACAATGCAGAAAAAGGCTGGCGCAATGGCATTGGTAATATAATCAAACCAACCCGTTAGAAAACCTGCATAATTCCCGAAAGCACGTTTGACGTAATTATAGGAACCACCAGCTTTAGGAAGCATAGTAGCTAATTCGGAGTAAGAACCAACACCTATTAAAACATAAAGTCCGCCAATCAACCAACAAGCAATAATAAGCCAATAATTATCCAACATCCCTGCAATAGTTCCTGGAGTTCTAAGAATTCCTACGCCAATGGTACTTCCAACCAAAATTGCGATGCCAAAACTAACGCCCAGTGTTTTCTTTAATTGATTTGATTTTGAATCTTTCATGGTACTATTGCTTTTGAAGATTTTCAAATTTTTGTCGGGTTTCAGAGTTTTCTGCTATTGATAGGGCCTTTTTAAAATTTAAAATCGCGTTTGGCTTATCTCCTATTTCAAGAAAATAATCTCCATAAGAGTCATAAACATTAGCGCTATCAGGGTAATTTTTTACATTCATTTTAAAAAAATACTCCGCTTGATCCATTTTCTTTTTTTCTAATGCCTTATAACCATAATTATTGACCAGTCCCTCTGTTGGAGCAACTTTATAGCCCATTTTTTTGGACACATTTTCAAAATGTTTTTCCATTTTAATTGGAAATGCAATGCCGTTATCCGTAAAATCAACCATGGTAATGTTCAGTTTATAAAAATCAAAGAAAAAACGAACAGCATCATAGGTTGTTATTAACGGAGCAGAATTATGAGTATCCTCTTTATAGTATTTGGATTTATAATGAAGTTGGTTTTTTGGATTGTTTTTAATGTGATTGTCTAATGCTAAAATGGAACGAATATGTCTTGAACCCTGCGTTTTATCTTTAGTCACAGTTTCAATTTTCATTCCGGATTCCAACGTATTGGCAATACCCAAATACAGATTAACATTGTTGAATTTCTTTTGAATCAGCTTTGTTTTACAATCATTTAAAAACTGTTCATGATCCCACCACATACTTGGATCAATGGAAATATAAGCATTAAAAAGTTGCGTATAATTAACCAATGCATTAATAACTGTTAACCCACCAAGTGAATGTCCAATTAACATTCTGAAAGGTTCCGTTTTGTATTTATTTTCAATATAAGGAAACAGTTCTTGCTGCATGAACTCAAAAAACTTTTCATTCCCTCCCGTATTTTTAGCAGTAATACTATCTATCACAGGAAGGTCCTCTTTGATATGTGTTGGAGATAAATCTCTCATTCTGTCTGTATTTACAATCCCCACAATAATCATTTCGGGTACAACTGTATTGCCATTATTACATAATTGTTGCATCATTCCCACTACCGAATTAAAATGCGCTTCTCCGTCCAACAAATACAAAACAGGATATTTTTGATTTGAAGAAATAGTACCCAAATCACTATTGGGCACATAAATTCTGAGTTCTCTATCTTCATTTAAAATTTTTGACGTGAGATGTTCAATGGTTCCAATGGTAATTCTGTTATCAGTTTGTGCTTTTATGACAAATGGAAAAAGAATAAAAAGGATTATCACTTGTACTTTTTTCATGTTGATTGATTTGATTTCTGTAAAGTAAATATAACTTTAATTTCAATTAGAATATAACATATTCATATATAAACAGATGAAAATTGGACATAAAAAAAGGCATTCATTTCGAATGCCTTTTTAAATACTCTATAACTTTATTTATTTCTTTCCTGTGAAACCTGAATTTTTCAAATAAGGTTCCGTTTGCATTTCGTGACCAATTAAATCCGTGAAAGCTTTGTTCAAGTCGGTGCTGTTTCCAACCGACAAAATAAGTTTTCTGAATTTTTCACAATTGGCTCTTGTCATTCCGCCATTGGCTTTCATCCAGTCGTAAACATTATAATCTAATGTTTTTGACCAAGTGTAAGCGTAATATCCCGCAGAATACCCGCCACTCCAAATGTGTGCAAAATAAGGTGTATGATATCTTGTAGGCACTTCAGAAACTAACAAACCATATTTTTTCAACGCTGCCGTTTCAAATTCTAAAGTAGGTTTAAAATCAGATTCCTTTTCCACACTATGCCAAGCCATGTCAAGAGTTGCTGCCGCTAATAATTCGGTAACATCATATCCTTTATTAAATGTTTCGGCTCTTTTGATTTTGTCAATTAAAGATTGAGGAATCACTTCTCCTGTTTTATAATGTACGGCGTAATTTTTTAAAATAGTAGGATCTAATGCTGCATGTTCGTTTATTTGAGAAGGGAATTCAACATAATCTCTAGGGACATTGGTACCTGAAAGCGTAACATAAGTTTGATTAGCAAACAAACCATGCAATGTATGTCCAAACTCATGGAACATGGTAGTTACATCGTCAAAACTAATTAAAGATGGATTGCCATCAACTGGTTTTGCAAAATTATAAACGTTTACAATTACCGGGTTTTGTTTTAAATAATGTGACTGACTTACAAAATTGTTCATCCAAGCACCACCACTTTTATTGTCTCTAGTGTAGAAATCCAAATAGTAAATAGCTAATGATTTTCCATCATTGTCAAATACCTCATAAACTTTCACATCTGGATTGTAAACTGGTAAATCTTTTCTTTCCTTGAAAGTGATGCCATACATTTGTTTCGCTGCAAAGAAAACTCCTTTTTCTAAAACTGTATTTACTTCGAAATAAGGTTTAATTTGACTTTCATCAAGGTCATATTTTGCTTTTCTAACTTGCTCTGAATAGAAGTTCCAATCCCAAGGTTCTAATTTAAATCCGCCTTTTTGACTATCAATTAAGTTTTGAATTTCTTTAGCTTCAATTTTTGCTTGTGCAGCTGCTGGTGTTGCAATACTTGCCAATAGGTTCATTGCATTAGCTGGTCGCACAGCCATTTGGTCTTGTAATTTCCATTCAGCAAAACTTTTCTTACCCATTAATTGCGCTTTTCTCAAACGCAATTTGGCCATTTTTTCTAAAGTTTCACGCGTGTCACCGTCATCATTATTTTCTGCACGATGCCATGCCGATTGGAATAATCTTTCTCTTGTAGCTCTATTAGTAAGACTTGCTAACAAAGGTTGTTGCGTTGTATTTAACAAACCAATTAAGTAGCCTTCTTTCCCAGCTTCTTTGGCTTTATCTTTTGCCGCAGCAATTTCTCCAGCGCTCAATCCGTCAAGGTCTTTTTCACTACTAAAAAGAACAGCACCGTTTTTACGAGCGGTTAATAATTTGTTGCCGAAAAGTGTCGCCAAACTTGCCAATTCACTATTAATCTCTTTCATTGTTTCTTTATCAGCATCCGATAAATTAGCTCCTGCTAATTCAAATTGTTGCAAATAATATTCGGTCAACTTTTTATCTTCTCCTTTTAGAGAAGCCATATTCAATGCTTTTATACGATTGTATATTTTGCTATTCAAATATATTTTATCCGAATGTGCCGAAAAAATTGGCGCATACTCTTCTTCAATAGCTTGCAAAGTTGGATTGGTATTAGATCCTGTTAGATTGTAAAAAATACCTTGAGCTCTTCCTAAATCTACACCGCTAAGCTCTAAAGCCAAAACCGTATTTTGAAATGTTGGCTTCGAAGTGTTATTGGCAATTTTGTCAATTTCTTCATCATGCACTTTTATACCATATTCAAAGGCTGGCTTAAAATGTTCGTCTTTAATCAAATCAAAAGGCGGTGCTTGGTACTGCAACGTGCTTTTTTGTAAAAGTGGATTTGTCATTGTCATGGAGTTAACCGGTTTCATGGAAGCGTCCTGCGCACTTACCGATTGTGTTTGCAGTGCTACCAATGCAAGAGTGGCACTTGCGAGGATGGATTTTGAAAAAATTTGCATAATTTTTAAATAGTTTGTTTATAGCCTATAAAAATAATAAAAAAAACTACATTGAACTTCTTTGTGTTTGAGAATTAACTTTTTATTAGAGGTTTAAAGTAAAATTATTGTTCATTAAAATATTGGATTACAACAATGTAATTTGTAAAATATTTCATAATTTTATGCATTCTAAAACACTATTATGAAAACAATTTACTCTTTGCTTTTGCTATGTATTGGTTTTTCTTGTTTTTCACAGATAGTGAACATTCCGGATGCGAATTTTAAGAATGCATTAATTAATACAACTTGTGCAACACTATTAAGTAATCAAAATAATGTTTCATCTGATGTAGACACCAATAATAATGGAGAAATTGAAGTTACTGAAGCATTGGATGTTCGTGAATTGTGGGTAGAGAATCTAAATATAAGTTCACTAAATGGGATTGAGAGTTTTATAAATATACAACAACTAAGATGTAGCGAAAATTCAATCTCTAGTCTTGACGTTTCCATGTTATCAAATTTAAATTGGTTAGAATGTTCTAATAATAACTTAACATCATTAGTATTAAGTCCTTCGATTGGTATATTAATATGTGATCATAATCAACTAAGTACTATTGATCTGTTACCTTTAACCAATTTATCTGGTTTGGGTGTTGCCTATAACCAATTAACTTCTTTGGTATTGCCAAACATGACTTTTGATGAATATGGAATTGATATCTCAGGAAATCTTTATACTTCAGTTGATTTGTCGACACTTCACCACACATGGTCTGGGGTATTTGTTTGTCAGGATACCCATCTAACCTCTTTAACTATTCCTGATATTTTTCTGGAAACCTATGTAAGTAATAATGTAGATTTAACGTTTTTAAGTTTAAAGAATGGCACTTTTGACGGTTGTACTCCCGTTCCGGGTGATGAAGATGGACCAGGATATGATTGTACCAATTGGTATTTTAACATTTATAATAATCCAAATTTACAATTTGTGTGCGTGGATGGTGGTGAAGAAAGTTTCTTTGAAGATTTCTTTGCTAATCCCAATATACTGGTTTTTAGCTATTGCTCTTTTACACCAGGAGGGCTTTATAACACTGTTACAGGAACTATTACCTACGACATGAATAATAATGGTTGTACCTCTTCTACAACTCCTGCTATAGCAATCCCCATTCAAATAAACCAAACCCAATATACCATTGGTTCTACTGCTACCAATAGTAACGGAAATTATACCGTCTATTTAGGATATTCTGATACACCAACAACAATAATTCCCCATGTTGATTCCAATTATTTCACAATCACTCCGGCTAACTTTGTCCCTAATTTTACAGGCTTCGGGAATACACAAACAGTTAACTTTTGCATAGCTCCTAACGGGGTTCATCCCGATTTAGAAGTTACAATTGTTCCAATAAATGCTGCACGCCCGGGATTTGATGCACAATACAAAATAGTGTATAAAAACAAAGGCAATCAACTACAATCGGGAAGTGTTAATTTCACTTTTGAAGATGCCATTTTAGATTTTGTTTCAGCTAATCCAGTATTCAATTCGCAAACTGCTTCAACTTTGTCATGGGGCTTTACCGATTTAGTTCCGTTTGAAACCAGAGAAATACTCTTAACCCTAAATGTAAATGCTCCAACTGAAACACCGTCAGTAAACAATGGAGATATACTTCATTATTCTGTAGCATTAACCACAGCAGAAACAGATGAAACGCCTTTGGACAATCAGGTAACTTTCAACCAAATTGTAGTAGGTTCCATGGATCCAAATGATAAAACCTGTTTAGAAGGGAATACCATAAATCCTAGCCAGGTTGGTAATTATCTGAATTATGTAATTCGTTTTCAAAACACAGGAACCTATTCCGCAGAAAACGTGGTTGTTTCTGATATACTAAATCCAAAATTAGATTGGAACACACTTGAAATGGTTTCAAGCAGTCATCCTTTTCGAAATACGACTTCATGGTCTGGTAAATTAGAAATCTTTTATGAAAATATAAATCTCCCTGCTTCCATTGATAATGAACCCGCCAGCCATGGTTATATTGCTTTTAGAATAAAACCAAAAAATACCGTTGTCCTGAATGATGTTATTGAAAATACCGCTAACATTTATTTTGATTACAACTTCCCTATTGTTACCAATACTGTAGCGACACAGGTGGCTTTATTAGGATCAAACAATTTTTCGCAAAGTAATTTTTCATTGTATCCAAATCCAACTAAAAACATACTGACTATTGATTTTAAAAATAACGATGTTATTCATTCTATAGCAATTTACAATACCTTTGGGCAGTTAGTACAAAGTATTTCAAATGATTTATATAAAAAGAATTTTTCTCTAAATGTTAGCCCTTTACATACAGGAACCTATTTCATAACTGTAATAACTGAAGCTGGAAAATCAACTCAAAAATTCATAAAACTATAAAATTAAACACCTATTATATTACGCTTACCATGAAAAAAACAATAGTATTACTCTTTACCACATTACTTTCTCTTACCGCTTTTGCTCAAGAAATCACTGGAACTTGGAATGGCATTTTAAAAGTTCAAGGAACACAATTGAAAATCGTTTTTAACATCTCAAAAACCGATACAGGTTTCTCTTCCACCATGGACAGTCCCGAGCAAAAAGCAATAGGAATTCCAATAACAACAACAACTTTTGAAAACAACACACTTAAACTAGCTGTTCCAATGGGTTCCATTTCCTATGAAGGTGTTTTGGGAAATGATGGAAATATAGTGGGTAATTTCAAACAAGGTGCATTAAATATTCCTTTGAATTTAACAAAAGGAATTGTGGAAAAGGAAAAAATAGTACGACCGCAAGACCCTATAAAACCTTATCCTTATTACTCTGAAGATGTTACTTTTGTAAATAGCAGTGCCGGAATTACATTAGCAGGAACACTGACCTTACCTTCAAAAGAAGGTAACTTTCCTGTAGTCGTTTTAATTTCGGGTAGCGGACCTCAAAATCGTGATGAAGAACTTTTGGGACACAAACCTTTCCTAGTCCTTTCGGATTATTTGACTAGAAACGGTATCGCCGTTTTACGTTATGATGATCGTGGTATTGGCGAATCCAAAGGCGATTTTAAAAGTGGCACTACTGCCGATTTTGCCACCGATGCTTCAGCAGCCGTTGCTTATCTACAAACCCGAAAAGAAATTAACCAAAAGAAAATTGGATTAGCGGGACACAGCGAAGGTGGTACTATTGCACCAATAGTAGCTAACTCCAATAAAGCAGTTGCTTTTATTGTGCTCTTGGCAGGAACAGGATTGCCAGGCGATACCATATTGTTATTACAAAAAGCATTAATAGAACGTGCCGAAGGTGTTTCAGAAAAAGAAATACAAGAAGGTCAAGCACAAAACAAAGGAGCTTTTGATATAGTAAAAAAAGCAAAAACTACCGAACAACTCAAAACTGATTTGACTATTTACTACCAAAATATGCCAAAAGACAGCAATAAAACAGAAGCTCAAAAAGCAGCTGGTGAACGAGAAATTAAGGAGATGATAAGTCAACTTACAAATCCTTGGATGCAGTATTTTATTAAGTATGATCCAGCAACTGCTTTAGAAAAAGTGAAATGTCCAGTGTTGGCAATTAACGGCGCCAAAGATTTACAAGTGCCGCCAACGGAAAATTTAGCGGCTATAAAAACAGCTTTAGCCAAAGCCAAAAACAAAAAAGTAACCACCAAACTCATCCCCAACTTGAATCACGTATTTCAAGAATGTACCACGGGTTCTCCAAACGAGTACGCCGACATTCAACAAACGTTTTCACCAACAGCTATGAAGGCTGTTTTGGAATGGATACAAGTGCAAACGAAATAAACAGAATATCTAATAATTCTAATTATTAGCTTTATTTACAGTATAAATGCCTCCTAAAAAAAGTATGGCAGCGAATCCTAAATACATATAACCTTCCTGTTTTCCCGATTCGTTGTCAGCATCTATTTTTAAACCCAAGACATTAACTTGGTTGGTGTTTTGTGTGACTTTATTAAAGCCAAGGTAACCTATTCCTATACTAACTAGGATTAGTACGGCTCCGATAATTTTTGTTGTGTTCATTTTATTTGGTTTTAATTTCCAGCAATTTAGTCCATTAAAACTGCGTGGATGTTACAGAATATCTGATTTCTTTTTCAATAAACACACTAATCTCCAAACCAAAAATGCCACAGCAACAACAAAAACTATCCAGAGTATTACAATTTGTTCGCTACTGATGCAACGCTGACAAGGCACATTAGGTAAACAAGGTTCACAACACGGCTGAATGATTTTATAATAAGCAAAAAGCAAAACCTCAATAACGACGAATCCAATCCAATATTTTTTCATGAGAGTTTGATATTTAGGTTTGTTTGTTTCTTTTAGGTTTTCTATTTCAGCTAAGGAAAATCGAATGAGCCATAGCAGCTAAACACTATTAGGCGGCTTTTATTCGAATATTTTCAGGAACTCTAACTCTGCGAATAAATCCAGAAATCTTTCTGTCCGGAGTTAGCTGACTATACCTTGATTTTATGTTTGGGCGATTTCCGTCATTTCCATCAAATTTTTCAGTTAAATATTTCTGCTCTTCTAAATCTAATTCTCTAACCGTTCCATCACTTTCGACGTACACAAATTCAAACTCATTTGTTTTTGGCCGCAAAGGATAGACATTTAGAAAGTAAAATCTCAAAGCAAGAATTACATTAACTGAAACTAAAGTTAGGATCGCAATTTTCATTTAATAAGCTTTTTTAAAGTCTTGTTTGTATGCCGCTAACTCGTTCATATATCTAACTAAATCAAATATTCTTTGAGCCAATATTTCTAATTCTTCCCATGTATCGCACCACAACATTGGTGGTACATAAAGCTATCGCTTTCTTCATGCCAAGGAAAAGAAGTATTGTAATTGTTGTTCTCCCAATAAAACTTTTTGCGGGATTTTGGTTCGTTACCCACTTCATTCATGGTGGCTGCATCATACATTCTACCATTGGCAATCGTATACAATATAGTATTGGAATTTTGAATATCGTCCAAAGGATTTTTCTCCAAAACCAAGATATCGGCTAGTTTTCCTTTTTCCAAAGAACCAATATCTTTCCCAGCACCAATATAATTCGCAGAATTAATCGTTGCGGTTTTCAAAGTCTCCAAATTACTCATGCCTCCTTGGTGAATGCTCCACAATTCCCAGTGTGCTCCCATTCCTTGCAATTGTCCGTGGGCTCCCATATTTACTTTCACACCATTGTCTGCCAAGTTTTTTGCCGTTTTAGAAGTTAGGATATGATCGTTTTCATAATCTTCTTCGGGTGCCATGATGCGGTAGCGGGAACGCGAGTCAATAATTGCTCGTGGTGTAAACTGCAAGAGTTTTTTATTTTCCCACACATTAGTTTTTTGGTACCAATAGTATTCGGCGTTCAATCCTCCATAATTCACAATAAGCGTTGGGGTGTAACCTACTTTACTCGTACCCCAAAGTTCGGTAACATCTTTATAAACTGGTGCTACAGGAATGTTATGTTCCACTCCCGTATGTCCATCAATAATCATGGTCATATTGTGGAAGAAATTGCAGCCGCCTTCGGGAACCACATTAATCCCTTCTTCCCTAGCCGCTTGCAATACCTGCTGGCGTTGATCACGACGCGGTTGGTTATAACTTTTCACCGAAAGGGCACCAAAAGCTTTCGTACGTCGCACTGCCGAACGCGCATCGTCTAATTTGTTCACCAAGGCTTTAAAATCGCCATCGGCACCGTACAAAATATAACCTGTAGAATAAATTCTTGGTCCTACCAAAGCACCGCTTTTAACCATTTCCGAAAGCGTAAATATAGATTCAGTATTGGACGAAGGATCATGAGAAGTCGTAACACCAAAAGCAAGATTGGCATACAACTGCCAGTTTTGTTGCGTCGTCAATCCATAGCGGAAAGCTCCAATGTGAGCATGCGCATCTACCATTCCAGGCATAATCGTTTTACCACTAAGGTCATAAACTTTGGCATCTTGAGGGATTTTAATTGAAGAAGCTTCTCCAATAGATTCAATCCGATTTTCATTGATAATGATAGTGCCATTTTCAATAACTTTGTCGCCATCCATAGTAATTAATCGCGCATTGGTCAGCGCAATTCTACCTTTAGGCTTATCCACTTTGGATTTCAAACCTATCTTAATGCCAACATCGGTTGGGTCGGCGACCTTTTCTGGAGAACCTGGTAAAAAAGTAAAACGATCTTTCAACGCATTGGTATAATACGTATCGCCCATCATCCACATGACGTTTTTGCTATCGGCAGACCAATGAATATTGATACCGGCATCTTTAGACAATTCCGAAACAGGAACCGAAGTAGACTTATCATCCAAATCTACTTCCTGCCCGTTGATATTCAGCGCCGCTACATAAGCTTTGTGCAAATGAGAAAAAGCTATCCATTGATTATCGGGACTTGGCACCAATCTATTCGCATATTTCGATTTAATATGAGTGCGTTCGTCTTTGCCATTCAAATCCACACTCTTTAGTGATTTTGTTAATTCGCCAAAAAACACACCGCCAGTTTGGTAGAAAATACGTGTGCCATCTTTGGTAAACACCGGATATTCGCCACTTGAAGTTATGAATTTAGAAGCGCCACCGTTGGCATTCATTGTATAAATTCCTGGCCTTTTTGTGAAAGCAATACCTTGGTCTAAGTTGCCTTCTTCCTTCAGATAGACTATTGTTTTTCCGTCAGGCGAAAGGTTGGGCGTTCTGTAAATTCCTTTTTCGGCAGTAAGTTTAACCGATTTCTTACCGTCCAATCCAACTCTTCTGATAGCACCCAAATTGGTGTCATTCCAAGTAACGTAAATTATGGCTGAGCCATTCGCAGTGAAAGTGGGTTCGGCTTCAAAGTCGGTATCCGAAGTTAATCTTTTTGGTTCACCATTCGGTAAACTCTTCGTCCACAAATATCCCAAAGCTCTAAACACAAGGGTTTTCCCATCGGGAGAGGTAACTGCATCGCGTACCATTTTTATAGTAAAATCAGCATCCAAAATAGGCGTGTCAAAATGAACTCTATCGGCAATATCAATCACAACATCCGCTGTAAAAGGAATATTAGTCACCGCATAGGATTTACTATTTACCTTTTGAATCTTGCCATCAAACCAAATCACGAGGTCTTCATTATTGGGCATCCAATTGAAGTTGGGATACACACCAAATATTGCCCAAGCCACTTGCTGGTCTTTGTTGAGTTTGTCATAAACAGGCCATTCTTCGCCAGTTTCCAAATTTTGAACATACAATACGGTTGAAGTTCGCACACGTTTTACAAACGCCATTAATTTTCCATCTCGTGAAATTTGTGGTCGGGCTGCTCCTCCTGGTCCTCCCGCAATTCTGTCTGTTTTTCCAGTTTCAAAATCATATCTATTGATAACATAAACTTCTTTATTGGGGTCTTTATTGTATTGAAAAAAACCTCCTGGCGAAACGTCTTCGCTATAATACATATATTTTCCGTCAGGCGAAATGACTGGTTCGTTGACATCCTGTTGGTCATTTTTACGCTTGGTCAATTGAACACCACCGCCACCATTGACATGATATTGCCACATCTCTCCTGCTCCCGCAGAACGCTCCGAAGTGAAGTGTTTACGCGCTACCAGATAATTTCCATCGGGCATCCACGCCGCATTATTTAACAATCTAAAATCTTCTTTAGTAACCTGCTTTGGGTTGCTTCCATCCGCTTTCATTATCCAAATGTTATCGCCACCACCTGCATCACTGGTAAAGGAAATGCTTTTCCCGTCAGGGCTGAATCTTGGTTGCACTTCAAAAGGAATTCCAGAGCGCAAAACTTTGGCTTTTCCTCCTGTTATGGGCAAACTGTAAATATCGCCAAGCATATCAAAGACAATCGTTTTTCCATCGGGACTAACATCAAGGTTCATCCAAGTCCCTTCTGAAGTGCTGAAGCTATGAGGTTTGTAATTAAAGCTATCTCCGGGTTTGGCAACATCCCATTTGGGTGCTTCCTTTTTCTTTTCTTCCTGAGCAGAAGTGATTTGAATACATAAAAAGGAAAGGACTAAAAAAGTTATTTTAGAATTCATAATGCAGTATTTGATTGTTAGGATTGGATAAATATAGGCAAAAAACAAAGCAATTCCCAATCGTTTATAAAAACACAAAATCCCGAACGAGTCGGGATTTTGTGTTTTATAGTATGTAATAAAGTTTATGCTTTATCCGTATTTAGTTTACTGTTTTTATAACTGTAGACAAAATAAACTACCAAACCGATTACCAACCAAGAACCAAACCACATCCAATTGGAAACCGCCATTCCTGTCAGTAAATAACAACAGGAAACCAATCCCAATAATGGAATTAAAGAAAGATTTTTAAGGAATGACAAAACAGCCATAACTGCACAAACGATTAGGAATACGAGCATCGGTAAGTTGGTTGCCATTTTTCCTTCAGAGAAATCAAAGACATCTGTGAAGAAAGTGGGAAGATAGTTTAGAATTAAAACAGTTGCAAGTACAACAATCGCAGGGAAAATAAACTTAGAATTGATATAAGGGATTCTGAATTTTCCTTTAGTAGCACGTTCTGCTAAATCGGCTTCACTTTGTGGGGAAAGCATTAAAACACCTCCACAAACCAATACAAAAGCAAACAAAGTTCCAATACTGGTAAAGTCCAATACGAAGTTTTCATCGGTAAAGAAAATAGGAATACCAACTACCAATCCAGTAACAATCGTAGCAAATCCAGGTGTTTTATATTTCGGATGAATGGACGAAAACTTTTTAGGTAATAATCCATCACGACTCATAGTCATCCATATTCTTGGTTGCCCCATTTGAAAAACTAGCAATACACTCGTCATCGCAACAACAGCTGCAATTGAAACTATAAACAGCATCCATTTAACGCCTTTCAAAGCAAATATTTCTGCTAAAGGATCACTAACTCCTAAGAGTTGGTAAGAAACCATTCCCGTAATAACTAATGCCAAAACAATAAAGACAACGGTACAAATTACAAGCGAATAAATCATTCCTTTTGGCAAATCGCGTTGTGGATTTTTACTTTCTTCGGCAAGCGTAGAAACAGCATCAAAACCAATATAGGCAAAGAAAACTGCCGAAACACCTCCCATAACACCACTAAATCCGTTTGGCATAAAAGGCGTCCAATTGGCAATATCTACATAAAAAGCACCAACTACAATTACCAAAGCAATGATGGCTAATTTTATGTAAACCATTACGTTACTGAAATTTTTAGATTCTTTTGTACCTCTATAAACCAAATATGTAATCAACAGATTGATAACCACCGCAGGCAAATCGAAGATGATTTTTAAACCTCCAAGAACGGGAGCATTTTGCCAAGCTAACAAACCTTCTTCTCCTTTATTGGCAACAAAAGCATCTTGTGCCGATTTGTAATTAATGGTCAGCCATTCGGGTAAATGGACATGAAAGGTTTCCAACAAATTGGTGAAATAACCACTCCATGAAAAAGCAATATAAATGTTACCAATAGAGTATTCCATAATCAATGCCCAACCAATAATCCAGGCAAATAATTCCCCGAAAGAAACGTATGCATAGGTATAAGCGCTTCCTGAAACAGGCACACGTGAAGCAAATTCAGCATAACACATGGCAGTAAAACCACAAGCAATCGCACACATCACATAGAGCAATACTACGGCTGGACCGCCCGAAAAACAAGCGTTTCCGATAGCACTAAAAGTACCACCACCGATGATAGCAGCGATTCCAAAAAACGTTAAATCTCTTACGGTTAAAACTTTATGAAGTCCCGAGTGCTCTTCGCCATCTCCTCCTTCTTGAACTATTACTTTTGCTGATTTTTTTCTGAATAAGTTTGAAAAATTCATTTATTGTCGAATGTAAATGGGTTAGTTATGAAAACAAATATAGTATTATATTAATTACAATTAAAAAAAAATAAAACCGAAGAATGAATCAATTATCTTTGGCGCAGTCAGAAGAAAAACACATTCAAATACATGAAAAAAATAGTACTCCTTTTTATATTACTACTAACGTGCAGTTTAACTTTTGGGCAAGAAAAACCAACAGATTCATTGGCAACTACAACATCTGAAACTCCGAAAAGTAAATGGACAGCAGCCGTGGATGTTGTCTATCCTTATTTGTGGCGAGGTTTAAAATACAATGCTGATAAACTCGCTTTTCAACCTTATGTGGATTATAACATTACCAAAAAACTTACTTTTAGTTTGTGGGCAACCACCAATTTTTCCAATGATGCCGATGCTTATAACGAAATCGATTGGAGCATTTCCTATCAAATTTCAGATGTTGTTCAAGTTATGATAAGTGATTATTATTGGCCATCCACTAAAAAAGCTTACGAAGAAAACAGCGACAATTCCAGAGCTAATTATTTTGATTATTCGGAAGGTTCCGCGCAGACATTAGATTTTTCGGTACTGCTAGATTTCTCTGAAAAAGGAGTGCCTTTGGATTTTCAATGGAGTACTTTATTTGGCGGTAACGACTATAAATATGATGAAAACGGAGCACCAGCAGGTAGAGCTTATTCGAGTTATGCTGAAGTTGGTTACACACACACTTTCGAAAAAGCTGGTATTGATGTTCGTCCTTTTGTTGGAGCGGCAATTATAAACGGTGGTTATTACGGAACCGATGCCAGTAGTAAAGCGGGATTTACGTTTACCAATGTTGGAATCAAAGTGGAGAAAGAAATTAAAATTTCGAAAAATTATAGCCTTCCAGTTTTTGTTAGCTATTCGTATAACGATTATGGCGTTCAAAAATTGGACAGCAATAATGTTCTTCAAGAAACCGAACGTCATTTCATTTCTGCAGGAATGACATTTACTATCTTATAATTTTACTGATGTATTATTATTTGTAATAGTGTTTCTTTAACCAAAAAGCAACGTTGACCAAAATAATCAACGCAGGAACTTCTACCAATGGGCCAATAACACCCGCAAAAGCTTGTCCGCTATTAATTCCAAAAACACCTATCGAAACAGCTATTGCCAATTCAAAATTATTTCCAGCAGCTGTAAAAGAAAGCGCTACAGTATCACGATAATTGGCGCCTATTTTTTTGGAAACAAAAAACATCAGGAAGAACATTAGCGTAAAAAAGATTACTAATGGAATAGCAATACGGATAACATCCATCGGTAAATCCACAATCATTTCGCCTTTTAAACTGAACATCACAACTATCGTAAAGAGCAATGCAATAAGCGTTATTGGAGAAACAAAAGGAATAAACTTTTGATTAAACCACTTATCTCCTATGAATTTCTTAATCGAATACCTTGAGATTACAGCTAACACAAAGGGAACTCCAAGATAAATACCAACCGTTTTGGCTATTTCAGCAATAGTTATATTAAGTTGCAATCCTTTAATTCCAAACAAAGGTAGCATCACTGCCAGATAAAAATAGGCATACAAACTAAAGAAAAACACTTGCAACAAACTATTAATACCAATTAAACCAGCTGTTAATTCTCGGTTACCTTCGGCCAATTCATTCCAAACAATTACCATCGCAATACAGGGTGCTATTCCAATAATGATCAGCCCTGTCATGTATTCGGGATAGTCTTTCAAAAAAATCGTAGCCAACAAAAACATCAAAAACGGACCTACAATCCACGTAATTATAAAAGATGCTGTCACCAATTTTGTGTTTTTAAACATTTTAGGAATTTGAGAAAAATCAATCTTGGTCAAAGGCGGATACATCATTAGGATTAACCCAATTGCCAAAGGAAGATTCGTAGTTCCCGCAGAAAATGAATTGATAAAACCTGATGAATTTGGGAAGAAATAGCCAATACCAACACCAAGTAACATTGCCATAAAAATCCAAAGTGTCAAATAATTATCAAGAAAGGAAAGTCTTTTTTTCATAAATTTTATTTTTGAATTTGGGAAAATACATAATGCATTTCACTTCCAATTTCCATACTTCGCTCTGAATATTTAGCATTCATCAAATCGGTTCCATCAAACCTTTTGGGATCTTCGTAACGAATAGAAAATCGCTTTTCGGCAGCTGGAATATATGGACAAGCTACATCCGCAGAGGAACAAGTCATGATGGCAACAAACTTAGTTTTGGAATTGAAATCATCATCAAAAGTTTTGGAAAAGCAAATGATGGGTGGTTCATTTGAATCATATTTTACTTCGTAAATAGGATTCTTTTCTTCGCTTAATTTCTGAATTTGAAATCCTTGATTTAGTAAAGTCTCAACAACTTTTGGAAACATTGCAGTAGCCTCTGTCCCACCCGAATAACAAAATATATTTTCAATCCCAAAATAAAAAGCCATAGTTTGTGCCCAAATTTGAGCCAAATGACTTCGTCTGGAATTGTGTGTGCAGATAAAATTCAAATGAACCGGCTTTTGTTGATCCAATTGCTCTTGAATATAAGCGATTAAAGGATTTAGAATAACCTTTCTTTCTTCGCTAATCGCTAAAGTAGAAATACTTTTTATAACTTTTGAAATTGCGTCAAACATGTTTTAAATTTTAGAAAAACTACAAAAAATAAAATTCTGAATTGTATCAAAAGGTGTTTGATGATCTTCTGTGACACATTCCGTTTTTTCAAAATTATTTTCAAAAAGCTTAGTAATACTCGCTTCATTGTATTGCGTAATATCCAAACCGCTACACTTTTTAGGGCCGTTATCCGAGAAGGTACCCAGAATTAGTTTACCGTTTATCGGAATTGCATTCGAAACAATTTCCTTATATTTTTCAATATCTTCTTGTTCTGTTAAAAAGTGAAATGAAGCCCTATCATGCCAAACATCAAAAGAAGTTGAAGGCACAAAATCTAAAATATCGGAAACAATAAAAGTCACTTTTGAAGCGCTATCTCCTAACCTATTTTTAATTCTTTCGATAGCTTTTGGAGAAATATCTAAAAGGTATAAATTGGTATAGCCCAATACTAAAAGTGCATCAATTAAGTAACTATCTCCGCCGCCAACATCAATGATTTTGGCATCAAAAGGCAATTGTAGCTTTTTTATAAAATTTACGGATGTTTGCGGATATTTTTGATACCAACTCACTTCTGTTTCAGTTTTAGTTGAGAAAACATTTTCCCAATGTACTTTCTTACTCATCATTAACAGCAATTTGAATCTACACCACAACAAGCTTCTTTTAATTCGCCAATTTTGGTTTTGATTTTATCAACAGAAATACCACAATTGTCTTTTGCCAAACAATCGGTTTTGGTATTAGTCAAAACAAACTCATTGTTGCTAAATTCCAATCCAAACTTTCCAATAGTATCCAATTGATATTCAATTTCAATTTCTAAATCTTCACCAGCAAACATATTTTCGGTAGCGTTGATAATTTTCAATATTTTTTGTGGTTCCAAACGGTGGTAAAAATCTACCGATGTCCAAAGTTGGAATGTGGCTGTTTTAGCAATTCGAAACGTGTTGCCACAGTCGGTGAATTGTTTGGTTGTCATTCCTACTTCGGTAATGTGAAAATGAGAAGGTATTTTCTTGCCATTTGGTAAAACAAACTGGATTTCAGTTACTGTTTCAAGATGCTTTTTAAATTGAGATAGTTTCATGATTTTAAGTATTTAGTTTAACAACATTTATTTTTTAATTGAGTTGTGATTCCCGAGAAATAAGCATCAAATTTCTTCAACGCTTCTGGATTGATACAATAACAAATTGCCGTTCCTTCTATAGTCCCTTTTATAATTCCTGCGTTTTTTAATTCTCTCAAATGCTGTGAAACTGTGGGTTGCGCCAAAGGCAATTCGTTTACAATATCACCACAAATGCAAGTATCCACCTTTAAAAGATATTCTATAATTGCCACACGTGCTGGATGTGACAACGCTTTGAATAAGGTTGCTAATTCGTTTTGATTGTCTGAAAAAAAGTCGGTTTTTGAAGCTCCCATAAGTAGTTGTATTATTATATTGCAATATTACGATATACAAATATAAACACCAAACAAAAGTTGTTAAAATTGGTAAAGGTTTATCTCAAATAAATTTCCTATTTTTGACACTTAAAATTTCAAAACAATGGCAACAGTTACACTTGGAGGAAATCCAGTAAAAACAAGTGGTGAATTACCTAAAGTAGGTTCAAAAGCACCTGATTTCAAATTAGTAAAAAACGATTTATCAATTGTTTCCCTAGCCGATTTTGCAGGAAGTCAATTGGTTTTAAACATATTTCCAAGTATCGATACAGGAACTTGCGCTACCTCCGTTAGAAAATTTAACGAAAGTGCAAGCCAATTAAACAACACTAAAGTATTGTGTATTTCAAGAGATTTGCCTTTTGCTCAAAAGCGTTTTTGTGGTGCTGAAGGATTGGAAAACGTAATCAACCTTTCCGATTTTAATACAGGTAGTTTTGGGAAAGAGTATGGTTTAGAAATGGTAGAAAGCGTTTTAGCTGGATTACATTCAAGAGTTGTAATCGTACTTGACGAAAAGGGTACGGTAAAATATACAGAACAAGTTCCTGAAATTGCTGACGAACCTAATTACGATAAAGCTTTAGCTTCTCTATAATACAACTTATGGAATTTCAAAAAGACACCTCTTTTCTTTCAGGACGTTTAAAAAGTATGGGGTTTGCTGTAAAAGGCGCCTATAAACTTATTACTACGGAGCACAGTGTAATGGCACAATCGTCATTGGCCGTGTTAATGATTATTGCGGGTTTTTATTTTCACATTGATCGTTATGAATGGATGATGCAAGTATTAGCTTTCGGATTAGTGTTGAGCATTGAAGGATTAAATACGGCTGTAGAAAAGATTGCCGATTTTATTCACCCAGAATTTCACGACAGAATTGGTTTCATAAAAGATATAGCTGCGGGAGCAGTTTTGTTTGCAGCCATGGCGGCTATCGCTATTGGAATGTTAATTTATATTCCAAAATTTATACAGTAACCCTAGTAAATCACAATGGCTAAGACAATAAAAAAGGAATCGGCTGTAAAAGATGATAAAGCAGATCCGAAAATTTCGATAAAATCAATGCGTCAATACAAAGTACTATTCGGTACAATGTTGGTTTTGATTGCTGTTGCCTTACTCCTTTCCTTTATTTCCTTTTTTATCTATGGGCAACAAGATCAAAATGAAATTGATGCTTTATTAAATAGAAACGAACCTGTTCAAAACTGGTTAGGAAAATTTGGAGCCTACCTTGCCGACTTCTTTATTTACAAAGGATTTGGTGTGGCATCGTTTATTTTTGTGAAGCTTTTCTTTTTGACTGGAGCCTTTTTAGTAATGGATTTACCGCTCAAAAAATTAAAAAGCACTTGGTTTTGGGATTTATTTGTCATCATTCTATTATCCATTTTATTTGGTTTTTTTGCTACCTCATTACCCGAACTTGGTGGTACAATTGGTTACGAAATGAACTTGTTTTCCCAAGATTATATTGGAAAAGCAGGAACCTTATTAGTTTTGGTTTTTGGAATACTTATTTATTTGATTTTCAAAATCAAAATGTCGCCTGATGCTATAAAATCATTCTTTGAGAAAAAGAAAAAAGAAATTAGCGAGGATATCAGCTCGATGAAAACTCCGTTAGACAACGGTGAATACAATCTTGAAGAATATGCTGTTGAAGAGGAACCGGAATTAAAACCTACTTCTCAATTTGAAATTAATAAAGAGACATTAAAACCAACTATTGAAAATGCTTCCGAAATTAATTTGGAGCCAACCATTAAGCCAACACCTGTCACTCCTACTCCAGCAATGGAAATCATCGAAACCAATGATGAGACTTTTGTAATTGAGAAAGCGCCAGAAGAAGATATTGTAGAGGAAAATTTAGCTGCAAAATTGGTTGCCGATTTTGGTTTATTTGACCCAACTTTGGAATTATCGCATTATAAATTCCCAACATTGGATTTGCTAAAAGAATATTCTTCAGGCGGTATTACTATCAACCAAGAGGAATTAGAAGAAAATAAAAATAAGATTGTAGAAACACTCCGCAATTATAAAATTGAAATTGCACAAATCAAAGCTACCGTTGGACCATCCGTAACTTTATACGAGATTGTTCCCGAAGCTGGGATTCGTATCTCTAAAATTAAGAGTCTGGAAGATGATATTGCGCTATCGCTTTCAGCATTAGGAATCCGTATTATTGCACCAATTCCAGGAAAAGGAACCATTGGTATCGAAGTTCCGAATAAAAACCCAACCATGGTTTCTATGAAAAGTGTGATTGGTTCGGCCAAATTTCAAGAAGCCGAAATGGAATTGCCAATTGCTTTAGGAAAAACCATATCCAATGAAACTTTTGTAGTGGATTTAGCCAAAATGCCTCACCTTTTAATGGCTGGAGCAACAGGACAAGGAAAATCGGTTGGATTGAACGCTGTATTGACTTCATTGCTGTACAAAAAACATCCTGCCGAAGTGAAGTTTGTTTTGGTAGATCCTAAGAAAGTGGAATTAACGCTTTTTAATAAAATTGAACGTCATTATTTAGCCAAGCTTCCCGATGTTGAAGATGCTATTATTACTGATAATAACAAAGTAATCAATACGTTGAATTCACTTTGTGTGGAAATGGACAACCGCTATTCGTTGCTAAAAGACGCAATGGTGCGTAACATTAAAGAGTATAACGATAAATTCAAAGCCCGAAAACTAAACCCTGAAAACGGGCACCGTTTCTTACCTTACATCGTTTTGGTTGTAGATGAGTTTGCCGATTTGATTATGACGGCTGGTAAAGAAGTAGAAACTCCTATTGCGCGTTTAGCACAGTTGGCGCGTGCCATTGGAATCCATTTAATTATTGCTACACAACGTCCCTCCGTGAACGTAATTACAGGAATTATAAAAGCCAATTTCCCTGCCCGAATTGCCTTTAGAGTAACTTCAAAAATTGATTCAAGAACCATCTTAGATACTCAAGGTGCCGACCAATTGATTGGACGAGGTGATATGCTTTACTCTAATGGAAATGATGTGGTTAGAGTTCAGTGTGCTTTTGTAGATACGCCCGAAGTAGAAAAAATCACAGAATATATTGGTTCACAAAAAGCTTACGCAAGCGCCTATCTATTGCCTGAGTTTGTTGGTGAAGAAGGAAGTGTGAATTTGGAGATGGATATTTCGGAAAGAGATTCCCTATTTAGAGAGGCTGCGGAAATAATCGTTACGGCTCAACAAGGTTCGGCATCATTATTGCAAAGGAAGCTGAAATTGGGCTACAACCGAGCTGGTAGATTGATTGATCAATTAGAAGCTGCTGGAATTGTTGGTCCTTTTGAAGGAAGTAAAGCAAGAAGTGTTAACATACTTGACTTATCTTCTTTAGATCAATTTTTTTCTAATGAACAAAACAACAATTAAAATGACAAAGTTAGTATCGATTGCCCTGTTGTTACTTATAGGATTCACAACGCAAGCACAAGATAAAAAAGCAAAAGATTTATTGGATGAAGTAACCACCAAAATTAAATCTTATGATAACATTTCAATTGATTTCAAATACACTTTAACGAATACCAAAGAAAACATCAACCGAGATAGCAAAGGAAATGTTGTCCTTAAAGGCAATATGTATGTTTTAAACTTTATGGGTGTTGTTAAAATATACGACGGAAAGAAAACCTATACCATCGTTCCTGAAGACGAGGAAGTTAGTATATCAAAATTAGCAGACAAAGACGAGAATGCCATCACTCCTTCAAAAATGTTGACATTTTTCAATACCGGCTACAAGTTTTACTGGGATACCATTCAAGATATTAAAGGAAGAAAAATACAATACATTAAACTTACGCCAACCAATGCGAAAGACCAGCGCAAGGAAATACTATTAGGCATCGATGTGCAAACTAAAAACATCTACAACCTTATAGAAATAGGTAAAAACGGTACAAAAACCACGCTTACTGTTAATTCTTTTAAAACCAATCAACCTTTGTCAAAAAATCAATTTACATTTGTAGAAAGTAAATATCCTAATTACTACATCAATAAATTAGATTAACTTCGCGAGGTGAAAATACTTGACAGGTACTTATTAAAAACATTCCTTTCTACATTTGCTACGGTATTTGTAATTCTCTTTTTTATATTCATACTACAAACGGTTTGGCTGTTCATTGCAGAATTGGCAGGTAAAGACTTGGATTTTATATTGATTATGAAATTCCTAACTTTCTCAATGCCGAGAATGGTTCCTTTAGTATTACCACTTTCCATCCTATTGGCATCCATCATGACTTTTGGAAGTTTATCCGAAAATTACGAGTTTGCCGCAATGAAATCGGCTGGAATTTCTCTACAACGAGCCATGAAAAGCTTAATTGTATTCATCGTTCTCTTGAGTTTTGTTGCCTTTTGGTTTGCCAACAATGTTATTCCTTACGCCGAATATAAATTCGTAAATTTCAGAAGAAATATTGCCCAAGTAAAACCTGCTATGGCTATTGCCGAAGGACAATTTAGCGATGTAGGTGCCTACAATATCAAAGTAGAAAAGAAATCAGGCGAAAACGGAAATCTTTTGGACGGCATTACGATTCACAAAAAATCGCAAATGGGTTCCGGAAGTAATACCGTTATCAAAGCCAAAAAAGGAGAATTGATAAGCAAGGAAGACTCCAATATTCTAAAACTAATTCTTCATGACGGGAATTATTATGAAGACATTATTCCGAAAAAATTCGAAGACCGAAAAAACTTGCCTTTTGCCAAAAGCGAATTCAAACAATATGTTATAAATATTGATTTATCCAAATTGAATAATACCGATATGAATGAAGAACAAATCTCCAACACCAATACCATGCTTACAGTTGGAGAATTGAGCTACACCATTGATTCCTTACATAAAAACTACAACAAAGACATAAGCTCTTTTGCAGATAATATATACCAACGAACAGGTATTGTTATCAATCAAAGAGAGCCAAAAGCAACTACCAAACCTGATAACCTTTTGGATCATTTTACTAACAGTCAAAAACAGCAGTTGTTAAAAGTCGCAACTAGTTCCGTGGATGCCACAGCTTTTTCTGTTGAGAGTTATAAGTATGAATTCGAGAATAAGCAAAAGAATATCAACATCCATTGGATTGCCATGTATGACAAATTTGTAATTGCTTTTGCCTGTTTGTTGATGTTTTTTATTGGTGCACCATTGGGTGCCATTATTCGAAAAGGAGGTTTGGGACTTCCAATTGTCTTCGCTATTTTGATTTTTATAACCTTCCATTTCATTAATACTTTTGGTAAAAAAGTAGCCGAAGAAAATGGTATTCCACCTTTCCTTGGGTGTTGGATGTCCTCTATGGTGCTATCTCCATTAGCAATTTTATTAACCAAAAGAGCTACAAATGATAGAGGTATTACTATAAATCTTGATTGGATAACTGCTATCTACAACCGATTCATTCCTGCCAAAACCGAAGAGCAATTAGCACAGCAACCCGTTATAGACATGGAACAAGTTACTGTTGTAAAAGATACCGATTGGGAAAAACTCAACAATTTTGATAACGATGTATTAATCAAGATTGTAAAAGACGCAAAACAATTTGGTTATACAAACGACTACCGAAACAAAGCTTTAAAAATACTAGAGTCAAGAAATATTACACAACAAGAGTTATTGCTTAACAATAACCTTTATAATGTTGATTATAATAAAGTTGAAGAACTTAGTAAACAATATAAAAAGTATAGCAAGGTAACTATGGTTGTCTATATAGCAATGTTAGGACTATCCTTTTTTGGAAAACCCAGTACCCTTATTGCTATTATATTAGCTTTCATCATTGCTGGTGTTTTTTATACAGCATTGTTTAAGTCACAACAAATATTAGATGAAATAGGAACAATTAGCAATAAAAAGTTAGACTTAAATCTATACTTAGTTGTTGCAGCTGGGTTTCCTTTCTTTATCTTATTCTATTTCTATAATAGAAGTTATTTAAAAGAAGTTGTATCCGAATTTAATAAAAGTACCAACTAATGAGTATCGATAAAATAAAACTCAACACGATTGAAGAAGCTATAGAAGACATTCGAAATGGCAAAATTATTATCGTTGTGGATGATGAAGATAGAGAAAACGAAGGCGATTTTTTGGCTGCAGCCGAAAAGGTAACACCCGAAATGATTAACTTCATGGCAACCCATGGTAGAGGATTAATTTGCGCACCATTGACAGAAAAGCGTTGTGCCGATTTAGAACTGCGTTCCATGGTAACCAATAACACCGATCATTTAGAAACTGCTTTCACCGTTTCTGTAGATTTAAAAGGACACGGCGTTACCACAGGAATTTCTGCTGCTGACAGAGCCAAAACCATTTTAGCATTAGTAAATGAAGATACAAAACCTTATGATTTGGCGCGACCTGGACATATTTTTCCACTTACCGCAAAACAAGGTGGCGTTTTACGTAGAACCGGACATACCGAAGCGGCCATTGACTTTGCAAGATTAGCGGGCTTTAAATCGGCTGGTGTTATTGTTGAAATTATGAATGAAGATGGTACCATGGCTCGATTACCCGAGCTTTTTGAAGTAGCCAAAAAATTCAATTTGAAATTGGTTTCTATTGAAGATTTGGTCGCCTACAGAATGCAGCACGATAGTTTGATTGTCAAAAAAGACGATTTCGAAATTGAAACCCGTTTTGGTACTTTCCGTTTGAGAGCCTATCAACAAACAACCAATAACCAAGTACATATTGCTTTAACCAAAGGAAGTTGGAATTTGGGTGACCCAATATTAACCCGCATCAACTCTAAACAAGTAAATAATGATATTTTAGGCACTTTGACCAACGATCTTAGTAAAAAGCTGGACGACATGTTCAAACGCATTAACGAAGAAGGAAAAGGCGCTATACTGTTTATCAATCAAGAAGTGCAGTCTTCGGATATATTAAACAGAATGACCGAGCTCAAAGCCTTGCAAGCTAAAGGTATTTACAAAGCGCCACAAATAAAAATGGACATCAAAGACTTTGGTATTGGCGCTCAAATACTACACGATATTGATATCTCTAAAATAAAATTGATTTCCAACGCGCAACATGCCAAGCGGGTGGGATTAATTGGTTATGGACTAGAGATAACCGAATATGTAGAATATTAATAATTTTCCAAATAAATTATACAACCGATTACCCAAAGTAGTCGGTTTTTTATTTCGATTTAATTTCCTCAACTACTTTAAAAATCAAGGAAATAATACCACACTCAACATAATTTCGTAAATTCGTAATCCTATTATTTAAACCAATCAATCTCATGAAAAAAACAATTGCGAAACTTCTTGTTTTGCTTACCATCACTCTAGTTAGTTGCAAATCGGATAAAAAAGAAAGCAACAGCAATACCGATGCTGACTTTGCATCCTTTGAAACCAAGTTTTTAGATGCTTACTGGAAACAATATCCTTCAGGTTCAATTGCTCAGGGTTACGGAAAATATTACGATAAATTGGTTGTACCTAATAGTGCTGCATTTGAAGCCAATGTAGCTTTTTCCAAAAAATGGTTAGCTGATTTAGAAGCGCAGGATTTTGACAAACTAAGCGACAATAACAAAATCAGTAGCAACATTATCAAAAACCAATTGGAAAGCGATATTTGGTATACTACCGTTTTCAAACAACAAGAATGGGACGCTTCCATTTATAACATTAGTGGTTCCTGCGATTACATCATCAACCAGCCTTATGCTTCATTGGATGAACGTTTGAAAATATTAAGCAAATATTTGGAAAATACGGATGCTTACTACAAAGCAGCCTTGGAAAATTTGAAAGAACCAACCAAAGAACATTTGGAAATGGCTATCAACCAAAACAAAGGTGGTTTGGGGATTTTTGGAAAATCATTAACCGATTCGATTGCGGCATCACATTTAAATTCAGCAGATAAAGATGCTTTACAGAAAAACATCGCCAAAGCTGTAACGGCTATGAATGGTTATGTGAGTGGTTTGCAAAAAATTGATGACGATAAGAATTTCAAATTCAAAGATTACCGAATTGGGAAAAAACTATTTGCCGAGAAATTCAAATACGATTTAGCCACCGATTTTACTCCAGAACAGATTTATGACAAGGCTGTCGCCGATAAAAAAATGTGGCACAACAAAATGTACGCAACATCAGAAAAAGTCTGGGCAAAATACTACCCAACACAAGCCAAACCAAAAGACAGTTTAGACGTAATCCGAATGGTGTTAAGTAAAATGCAACTTGTACACCCTACTCCTGCTAAATTCTATGGCACACTTAAAAACCAGGTTACGCAACTGAAAAAGTTCATCATCGAAAAAGACTTATTCGATTTTGACACTACTTCTACTCCAATTGTAGTAAGATACATGCCCGAATACGCTAGAGGTTTTGCCATGGCTAATGCCGAGTTTATTCCGCCCTACCAAAAAAAGGGAACAACTTATTATAATATTGACGATTTAACACTTTATCCTCCAGCTAAAGCCGAAAGTGCTTTGCGCGAAACGAATTCTTATACTTCTCAGATATTGTCTATCCACGAAGCCGTTCCAGGACATTGTGTTCAGGGAATTTATAACAACAAAAAATCACCTGATGTGTTGCGTTCTGTTTTCCAAAATGGTGCTATGATTGAAGGTTGGGCTGTCTATTGCGAAGGCATGATGGTAGAAAACGGCTGGGGAAATCACGAACCAGAAATCGAATTGGCTTTGGGAGTTTGGAAATTACGCGAATTAGCCAATGTTATCATTGATTATGACATTCAGTGTTTGAACAAACCAAAAGCAGACATTGTAAATTTATTATCAAAAGAGTGCTTTCAAACGGACCAACAGGTTGAAGAAAAGTACCACAGAGCCACACTTTCTCAAGTGCAACTTTGCTCGTATTATAGCGGAGCAACGGCCATTCAGCAGCTTAGAGATGATTTCCAAAAGAAAATGGGTGCCAAATACAGCTTAAAGGATTTCCACGAGAAGTTCTTGAGCTTTGGAAGTTCGCCAGTGAAATATATTCGGGAACGAATGTTAAACTAGCAATAAAAAACCCGATAAAACTATCGGGTTTTTTATTGTTTGGAACGAAGACTAACACCCATTTGCACAAAGACCGACGCCTTTAATTTATTTTCAAAATCGGCAGAAGGTGCTTCAAAATTATTGGTATACAAATCAAAATTTCGTCTAAGAACAAAACCCGCTTTTAGGTTGAGCCACACATGAGAAGCCACATTATAAGCAAAAGTGGGATTGATATTGAAATTCAGTGTTCTTAAGTAGGCCACAGCATTATCGGTATTAACGTGAACCAGCGTGGCATCAGTTGAAAAACCAAACCCATACTCAATTTTTTTATTGGGTAAAAAGACAATATTCGCATTATTGGGAAAATACGAATTGAAGCGCATTTTTTCATTAGAAAACCCAAAAGCCACGATGGGTATAATACTGTTTTTACCAAAATCATTATTGTAATTTAGCCCCAAACCCCATTTAAATTTAGTGTTGCTCTTAGAAGTGCGCATCACAATGGCAGAACATGCCGGAAAGATATCTTTATTCCCAATAGCGGCTTCAAAATCACTTCGGATGTTGATACGCGGCACCAAAAGCAACTCCCAATTGGGATTGAAAGTATGCCGCATCAAAAAAGTAAGCTTCGCTTCATGCAATTGCTCAGGTAAATCTAAACTTTCAAGTGTGGGACTGTCATAATTATATTGCGACAAACGGTAATAAAGGATGGTGTTTAGCTTCGTTTGCTGACCTAAAGTGATGGTAGGCGTAACAAGGTTACATTCTATATTTTTCAAACTCGCATTTCCCGTACCTTCTTTAAAATTGGATTGTGGCACAATAGCATAATTGAAATAAGCAACTTCAACATTGCCTTGAGAATGAACTATGAAAGAGATGAACAACAGGAAAAGTGTGTATAGAAATTTAGAAATGTTGCTGTTCATTTAGTTATAGCTTTGTCTTTAGATTCACAAATATATTTATTTAAGTGAACTTTTGACATTTGCCACTAGCTTTTAGTATCCTTTACAGCAATTTACATTTTTATGATTTTAAATAAGTTTTCTGCGAAAAACTATTTTGACGTTTTTCTTGACTCACTTTTAAAGCCGATTCATTAATAAAATCAAAATCCAAAGGAAATATCTCATTGGTTAGATTGTTTTCAATAATTAGATTGTCTTCTTTAATTACTTTTTTCATTGTTTTTTCACTGCTATCTGTCCATGTTGCAATCGTATCGGATTCTAAATCCGTTACCTCAGTAATTAGATTATCTTCTTTAATAACTTCCTCAATAGTTTTTTGGTAAATAGCGTTTCTCACTACAATAGTATCGGATTCTATATCCAATACTGGTTTTGTTAAAGTAGTGGCAAATGCAGAATTGAAGATCAATGTTGTCAAAATTCCGAAAGTCATAGATGTTGTTTTCATGATAAATTATTTTTTAGTTGTATTGTTTTTCACTGGCAAATTTATGGCGGTAAGTAATTGTAAAAAAGACAACTAAGTGTCAATAAAGGACAGCGATTTATTTGTCCGTTTCTGACAGCAACTTGTCATATAACTTACTTGTATTGGACGCATCTTTGTAATCAGAAAACAGCAACAATTTTATAAACTTAAACTTTACCATTATGATTCTAGTGTATAAAACCAGTGTTAACAGTAAATCTAAAGCCAAAAAACTGCAACCCAAATTGAACCAATTACTAATCGGTTCCGTGTGGAATTTTGACTTAGAAGACTGCGACAATATTCTTCGAGTTGATAGTGAAAGCGATGTTACTTCAATTTTGAAAGCAGCTATGCTTCAATTTGGAATTGAAATTGAAGAACTTCCCGATTAACAATACCTTTCATCTTTATTATTAATAAAGTCCGCGTGCGAATCAGGCATCATTTTGTCTGTCGAATGACGGGCTTTTGTTTATCTTTATCTAATCAAAAATCAGAAAATCAATTATGAGAACAATCGCATTTATTATTCCCCCAACAGTGGAACTATTAGATCTAGCGGGACCCGTACAAGTATTTATGGAAGCTATTTCGTATGGCTTTGACGCCGAAGTTAAATTCTATTCTTTTGCTGCTGATCCAATATCAACTGCAGGTTTGGGATTTGGGAAAATCAGCCACTATTCGGAAGCTAAACTGAAAGAAGGAGATTACGTATTTGTACCCGGTATGAACTTTGACTATGTCAGCAGTATTTCATTTGGAGCAGAAAAGGATTTTTTCACCTGGTTAAAAAACACTTCAGACAATCATAGTACTGTTTGTTCTATTTGCAATGGTGCTTTTGCTCTAGGTAAGGCCGGTTTGCTAAAAGACACCGAATGTACCACACATTGGCGCAGAGTTGAAGCTTTACAAGAACAATTTCCACAAGCCAAGGTATTATCGGATATTTTATATGTCAAAAGTAATAATGTGTATACGAGCGCAGGAATTAGTGCCGGAATCGATTTGGCTCTAGCCATTTTGGAGGACTTAAAAGGCCCTCTTTTCACCCATAAAGTAGCTAGAGAGTTGGTAGTTTATAACCGCAGAAGCGGAACCCATAAACAACATAGCATTTACCTGGATTACCGAAATCACATTAACCCGCAAATTCACAAAGTACAGGATTATCTCATTGATAATTTATCACAAGAAAATAGTATAGAAATGTTGGCTGAGATGGTCAATATGAGTCCGAGAAACCTCAGCCGAGTATTTAAAGAAAAAACAGGTTCAACGGTTTTGGAATATCTGACATTATTGCGAAAGGAATATGCCAACACTATGATGAATAATCCGGAATATACCATTGAATATATCGCTTCAAAATGTGGTTACAAATCAGCAAGGCAGCTGCAACGGATATTAAAAATAAAAGCGGAACATTAAGTTGTTCCGCTTTTTTATTTACTTGTTAAATTAAAAAAAGTACTTAATTTTTAGTTATATCTCTATAGCTACATTACCTTTTTTATGACCTTTCTCCACATAAGCATGTGCTTCTGCAATTTGCTCTAATGGATAAGTCCTGTCTATTACAGGCTTCAATTTGCCTTCCTCGATGAGTTCTTTTAGAAATACAATATCAGCAGCTTTATGGTTGATTACGCCAGTAATTACCTTTTTATTGCTTGTCATAGAAATCCATGCCCCTTGAAGCATTTCCGACATTCCGGCTGCACTAAGAATCATTACACCATTTTTATTTAAAGACTTTAGACTACTAGACACCGCTATTGTTTTCACCGTGTCAAAAATTACATCATACATTTCATCGTTTTGATTAAAGTTTTCTTTAGTGTAATCAATTACTTTGTTTGCGCCTAGTGATTTTACTAACGCGACATTTGCAGTACTGCAAACTCCCGTAACCTCAGCACCAAAAGCTTTTGCTAATTGAACGGCAGCTGTCCCTACGGCACCGGAAGCACCTACTACAAGCACTTTTTGGCCAGGTTTTATATCTGCTTTATTGATAAAATGCAAGGCAGTAACCCCGCCAAAAGGAATGACAGCTGCTTCATTATGCGTTATGTTTTTTGGCTTCAATGCTACGGAAGTATTTTCAGGGATACAGATGTATTCCGCGTATGCACCAAAACTCATATCGGTGTGGCCAAAAACTAAGTCACCCACCTTAAAGCTATTTACCTCTTCTCCTACCCTTTCTATTTCCCCTGAAAAAACACTTCCGAGGATATTAATTTTGGGTTTTGTTACACCGAAAAAGAACCGGACCGCAAATGGGTCTGCTTTTCGTAAACGAATGTCACCAGAATTAACAGCTGTGGCTCTAACTCTGACTAAAATTTCATTTTTTTTCGGGGTTGGTTTTTCTATTTGGTTTACCTGAAGAACCTCAGGAATGCCATATTCATAATAAACTGCTGCTTTCATTTTTTCCAAGATGATTTAATTGATTTTTAGTATTATAGTTTTTTTGTTTCGTCATTTGCCTGTTTGCTGAACATCCTGTAGAAATATACAAACCAGATAAAATCGATGGTTAGGCAATATAAAGGCCAATATGAAGCCGGAACTCCATGATTAAGAAATAGGTGGTGCGTTGTGTCCCAAAGACCATGGAGCAAGATTCCTACTGCAATCCATTTGGGATTTTTAGTATAACCTATTAAGGCTATAAAGAAAAATAGTATTGCAGCTGAAGTTTCCAAAATGATATCGATTACCGAATCGGTTTTGAGTGCAAACCCCACATAGATAAATGCCATAGCAATAAGGAAAGAAGCTGCTAACAGTTGGGCAGAAAAATGCTTTCTGAGCAGATAAACCAATGGCATTATGGATACGGCTGACACTACAGCCCAAAAAAGAATTTGTAGCATAGTTTAATTATTTAGTTGATTTTTTCGAATAGTTCGGTTCTCCCAAATAAAGAGATACCAATATATCCCCTTACTTTTAGTTTGTTTCCTTCAATAGTCATTTTACATTTGTAGGTATTCCCACTTTCGGGATCATAGATAGTGCCTCCTGAGTAAGTACTATCTTCAAATGAAAATCCCGAAAGCAATTCAATGCCCAGCACTTCTCTTGACTGTAAGTTTACGTTAGGATTTTCAGTATCCTTGCGGGATTTGGCTACCCAAACCGATTTTCCGTAGTAGTCATTCCCTCTTTTGTAAATGCTGATTTTTGCATCTTTTTTTGGAGACCAATACAAACCAATAATCTGATCGGGTTGCGCTTTTTTTGTTTGTGCTATCATATTCCCTATTGAGAATATAGCAGTTACTAAAATTAGTAATAAAAGATTTGATTTTTTCATGATTGATTTTTAATTTTTGATGATTGAAACTTGATTTCTAATTTAATATACATCGGTATCTGTGATGTAACTATAGTCTTCTTGCAAATAAACTTTTATAGGATAGACTTTCCCTTTTTCTACAGATTCAATAGAAAATGCGGAATTCAGAATTGAATTTAGTTTTTCATTTCTCTCACAGGAAAAAAAGAATGACAATAGCAACGTACAGAATGGGTAAATGAATTTTTTCATAATAGTGTTTGTTTTCAATGATTTAACAAGGCAAAAATACTTTGAAGGCGTATGGTAAAAATGACAATGAGATGTCAAATAAGGACATTCGAAATAGAATTGCCTGATTTACAGCAATAAAAAAACCACTCTTTTGGAGTGGTTTTTAAAATGTTAAGGAGTTTTAATTACAACTTGCGCAAGTACATTTATCCCCACACTTACAGTTCTCACAAGTACAGTTTTCGCCACAGCTAGAAGTGGTACAAGTACAGTTTTCACAGCTGCAATTGTCTCCACAGTTGCAAGTGGTGCCACAGTTTGCGCAAGTGCAGTCGTCTCCGCAAGTACAGTTTTCACAGTTGCAATTTGGATTGCTACATTTTTGGTTTTCGATTGAAGTCCCTTTTTCGATTGATGATTGTGTTTTCATAATGATTAATTTATTTGTTATTGTTTTACATGACAAAAGTATAATGAATTGCTTAGGTGGCTATTACAGTTCTTTGGGTTCGGTTTACACAATTTTGGGTTCTTGTATTACAGTCAAAATAATTGTTTTTAAGTGGTGAGTTATAAAAAGTAATTAGTTACTAATATGTTTTTACTACTTTTTAAATTGTACTGATAGTTTGTTAGGTCTTTAATGCGTTTGTCATCACAAAAATTCTATATTCTTATTCGATATCAGCTATTCATAAAACGTTTTTTTAGATTATGACTAATTGTTATTTTCATTTTAAATACTTGTTTGTACTAACCCGATTATATTCAGGAGAACAGTCAAAAAGTATATTCAATATATTCATATGACCCGCACCATAAATTACTACTATTTTGTCATTCGAACTTGTATTGATTTTTTGAATGTTTCTAAATATTCGCAGGTTTCTGTTGAACCACCATCCAGTTGTAAAATCTGTTCCAAATGAGCTATTACTTGGTATCTCATATTTAAAAGCACCTATTAAGTAGTTTCCTAAATCTTTTTTTAAGTTCGCTGGCTTGTTAATTTCTTTTAAGTGTGCGATGATTCCTTTTGTTTTAAAGAGATCTTTCGAGTAGTGAACAAGCGAAGAGTCTGGATTACTGGATAAAAAATCTATGAATTTTTTTCTCCCTATTGAATCATTGCTCAATAGGCTGTCGATTTCGTTGTAATTATGCCCCCAGTCATTAACACAATACAGTTTATCTAAATTTAGTTTTTTGGCCAGTCTAAAACCAATTTGCTGATGCTCTTCCTTGTTAAGTTGATAAGTGCCTTTACGATAACAGTTATATAGTGAATCTGTTTTTGATTGCAGCGCTGGATCTACTTCTATTGCTATAATATTCGGTTTAAATTTTGCCAACTGTTCTACAATTTTAATAATTTCGTCTTGGCATTTTTTGTCAAGTACATCAATCTGCTCCTCTTTTTCGAATTTTTTGATATCTCTATTATGAAATGCAAAATGGAATGTACCTAAAGTAAGAACTTCTGTTTTCTGTATTTGTGCTGAGGATTTGGTGATACTTACCATCAATAGATACGCTATGATTGCTGAGGATTTTAAATTTCTCATGATTGTTATTTTTACTAGTTTAATTATTCATTTTATTATTGAAATGTTCTGCAGTATTTTTTGTACTACAACTATATGTTGCATACATTCATTACTATACTATATTTCTTATTTGATTTGAAAACTTAACTAAAAAACTAGCCACTCAATGAGTGGCTAGTTATTCAAGGTATAGATTATTAATTACAGCTTATACAAGTACAATTGTCTCCACAGTTACAGTTTTCACAGGTGCAATTTGGATTGTTGCATTTTTGATTTGCATTTGAAATCGCTCTACCATTTACTTTTTATGTTTTCATAATTTTTAAAATTTATTTGTTACTATTTTATGGGACAAAATTATAATGGAATGCATTGCTAGCGATTACAGATCTTTGGGTTACGTTTACACAATTTTGGGTTTTATACTTGATCTAATAACTTTCGCTTTTGAGACCCAACTTTAAGGAAGTGGGTAGGTGTTAGACCAGTCACTTTTTTAAACTGACTTGATAAATGGGCAACACTGCTGTATTCCATGGCAAATGCTATTTCAGATAAGTTCATTTCTCCATAGACCAATAACTCTTTTACTTTTTCTATTCGTTGCTCAATATAGTAGTTCTCAATGGTACGTCCTTCTATGGAAGAAAACAAACTACTCAAATAAGTGTATTCATGGAATAAGTTATCCGTAAGATATAAGGACAATGTCTTTTTATTATCGGCAGCCCCAACTTCATTACGTGCTTTTTTGATAACGAGTTGCTTTATCTTTTCCATCATGCCGCTTCGTCTATTATCCAATAACTCCAAACCAATAGCCGATAAGTTATGGCTAAGGTTCTCTAATGCTTCAGCGGAAATTTCTTCGGACAGATGAATTTCTCCTACCGTTACACTTTGAACGGGAATGGATAAATTCTGTAACACGGTTTCCACAGCAAGTAAACACCTGTGGCACACCATGTTTTTTACTAAGAGTATTTCGCCTTGCATTATGAGAAGTTTTGAGTATAAAATTAATAAAAAATAGATTGAAAAGAAATATTATTTGTCCGTAAATGTCAATTTAAGAATGACAAATTATTAGATTAAGCTCTTTGACAAAAATGCTTAAGATATGTTTTAAAGTGTTTTTAGGAGCGTTAAACTATAAATAGATTACATTTGATAGACAAGATAATTTACAGATTGACTAAAAATACATTACTCAGTAATTATGAATCCAATTGTTTCACATTATATCGATCAAATTCAGTCATTAACTCGACTTGAGCAATGGGAAATAGAATTGATTATAGCCAATACTTCAACGAAGTGCATTAATAAGAATACCATTTTAAAACAAGAGGGTTCTGAAGTTAAAGAATTGTATTTTATATATAGAGGTTGCTTGCGAACCTATTATTTAGATAAAAAAGGGAACGAATGTACTAGCACAATAGCTTTTGAAAATCAATATTGCTGGGCAATAAATTTTTTAAAAGATTCTCCACTTCATGAATACATTGAAGCCCTTGCGGATACAGAATTTTTGGTTTTTACCAAAGAGAAGTTCTATCATCTAGTTAACTCCAGTCCTGGTTTTAGAGCAGTATACCTGATTAGTTTAGAAAAAGTAGCAATCAAATATGCTGCACGGGTAGAGACTTTAATAACTTTAGATGCCAAAGAAAGGTATAATAATCTCCTTCAAACTAGACCGGAGATCGTTTTGACATTACCCAATAAAGTAGTTGCTTCCTTTTTAGGTATAACGGAACAATCCTTAAGCAGAATAAAAGCACAGCTCTAGTGTTTTTTACCACTAGGTAATTTTTGAAGAAAAATTTTGCCTTCAAATTATTAAAAACTTAATACTGGAATTTGTTCAATAAAAAAACTAAAATGCAAATTTCTCTAAGAGTTTAGTTTAGTGTAAATAGGGTTTTGTTTATATCTTTGCATTAAGTCGTTTGCCGTAATTTAACGTTCAATTCAATGAAAGACATTCCTATACGTAAAATTAATGCACCCCAAAAGGAACAGCATTTTTCTGAAGGCTTTAGTATTCGCGATGTTGAAGAAGTACTTGCAGGAAAAGACATTTCTCAGGAACTACACCGACACGACTTTTTTTATATACTGGCTTTAGAAAAAGGTGCCGGGCTACATGAAATAGATTTTACCCCTTATGAAGTTGGCGATTACACCATTTTTTTTATGCGTCCAGGTCAAGTACATCAACACACGCTGAAAGCAGAAAGTAAAGGTTTTTTGTTAGAATTTAAGTCCGACTTTTATCATCCACACGACAAAGCATCCAATCATCACCTGCGCAAAGCCAGCGGGAAAAATTGCTATCAGACGGATGCCGAAAAATTTAAAAAACTGTTCTCTTTACTAACTTATATTTTTCAAGAGTACACCGACAAACAAAAAGGTTTCCAAGAAATTATAAAAGCAAATCTTGGCGTTTTTTTTATCGAGATTATCCGTCAGAAAGATTCTAGTACAGTTCATGCTGGAAGTGCCAATCCGTATATGCAGGAACGGCTTGAAGATTTTTTCGAGCTTTTAGAAAATAATATTACTACTGAAAAGCAAGTATCAAATTATGCAGATATGTTAAATCTTTCTCTTCATCAACTGAATACAATTACCAAAACATTGTTGAATAAAACGGCATCAGAACTTATAAATGAATATATCATTCTAGAGTCTAAAAGATATTTGCTTGCTACATCAAATCAAGTAAATCAGATAGCCTATCACCTTGGTTATGAAGACGCTTCCTACTTTATAAGGTTTTTTAAAAAACATACAGGCTATTCTCCTGAAGCCTTTAGACAAAACTTGAAATAAGTCCTGTCAAACTCCATTTTCGTCCTATTACTGACGTTACTACCCGCAGTACTTTTGTACCGTAATAATATAGTAACACAAAAAGTAATCACATGAAAACGAAAATGAAATTAATTGCCTCTTTAAAAATTTGGGTGGTAATTTATCCTTCAATCACTTTATTCTTTATGCTGTTTGGCAAAGAATTATCAGCACTACCTCTTTTCTTAAGAACCTTTTTACTTACCATCACATTGGTTCCTTGGATCATCTTTGTTGGCGTGCCCATCTTAGATTTACTACTTCGCTCATTTTCTTCTAAACTGGATAAAAAATAAAAAGATGGTTTTGGTTTCCAAATCAAAGCGAAAATTCATTAAACAAAGTGGTATGGCTTTAATCGCACTTTCAGTACCATTCGATTTAACAAAACTTTCAAACTATAATCCTATGAATGACAAAAAAGTATTTGATGTAATCATTGTTGGAGGCAGTTATTCCGGTCTTGCAGCAGGCATGGCTTTGGGTAGAGCCTTGAAAAATGTTTTGATAATAGACAGCGGAAAACCCTGTAACAGGCAAACACCGTATTCGCATAATTTCATTACACAGGATGGCAAAACTCCTGCTGAAATCACTGCAGTGGCAAAACAACAAGTTGAAAAGTATGCTACTGTAACCTTTTTTAAAGGTATTGCCGTTAAAGGACTTAAAACAGAAAACGGCTTTGAAATTAGTACTGCATCAGGTGAAATTTTTACTGCATCGAAATTAATTTTTGCAACGGGTATTAAAGATAATATGCCTAACATAGATGGCTTTTCAGAATGCTGGGGTATCTCTGTATTGCATTGCCCTTATTGTCATGGATATGAAGTCAAAAATGAAATTACCGGAATCCTGGGTAATGGTGACTATGCCTTTGAGTTTGGCAAGCTGATTTCAAACTGGACTAGTGCATTAACAATTTATACTAATGGCAAATCTACTTTAACTACTGAACAAGCTGAACTGTTAAAAAGTCACAACATAGCAATAGTAGAAACAGCAATAGAACGTTTTGAACATGATTATGGTCACATTCAGCATATCATTTTTAAAAACGGAAAAAAAGAGGCTGTCAATGCGATATATACCCGGACATTATTTGAACAGCATAGTCATATACCGGAAAGTTTAGGTTGTAACCTGACAGAAGAAGGCTATATCAAAATTGATCCTCAGCACAAAACTACAGTCGACGGAGTTTTTGCTTGTGGCGATAATGTATCACGACTCCGCACTGTCGCCAATGTAGTTTCTATGGGAACTACAGCAGGCATGATGGTCAACAAAGAAATCATATTCGAAAATTTTAAATCAAAATAGTTTCAATCATAATCATTAATTAAAATCAAAAACAAATGAAAATTATTATCGTAGGTGCTACAGGCACAATGGGAAAACACTTAGTAAGTGCTTTAGAAAATGAACATGAAGTAATAAAAGTAAGTTCTGAAGGCGGAGACTTTCAGGCAGATTTTACTTCTACCGAATCCATCGAAAAGATGTTTCAACAAGTAGGTCCGTTTGATGCTTTGATATCAACAGCGGGTCCAACGTTTGTAGGTCCGTGGAGTAAATTGAACAACGAGACATTCAGAAATGGTGTTGAAGGTAAAATGATGGGACAAATTAATTTAGTGCTGATTGGTCAACACTACATCAACCCTAAAGGATCTTTCACCTTAATTACTGGAGCATTAACTAACGAACCTCAAATAAATTTTGCCAATGCTTCAGCAGCTAACGGAGCAGTAGAAGGTTTTGTAAGAGGAGCAGCTATTGAATTAGGGAATGGCATTCGTATTAATGCGGTGAGCCCAACAGTCATTGAAAATTCACCACAATACTTTCCGTATTTCCCAGATGAAATTCCAACAACGATGAGACAATTAGAATTCATGTTTCGTAAAAGTGTCTTTGGTGCGGGTACTGGACATGTAATCAAACCTTAATTACTATCAAAAAACAACAATTAATTATTGGGGCACTATTCTTTTGGATAGTGCCCCTAATTTAAATCTAAAATGAAAAAAATAATCATAACATTATTACTTATCATGAGCTCTGCTTTGGCACAAAGTCAAATTAGTTGGGAGAGATACAATGATAACTTTAGTTACCTGAAAAATGACACCGTTGTTAAAAAAGGGTTTGACAAGTTAAAATACATACCTCTTTTCAAAAATGCTACAATTTCTTTTGGGGGTGAAATAAGAGAACAATATCAATATTATGACCATCCCAATTTTGGTGATGTGCCTCCCACTTTTTCAAGAACATTTACGGAGCAGTTATGGCATAGAGCTATGGCACATACCAATGTAGAACTGGGAAATAAATTGAGAGTGTTTGTACAATTTGAAAGTACCTTTCGTTTCTTCAACCCGAATCCGCTTACCGCTGAAATAGATGAAAACCAAATAAGTTTGCATCAGGCATTCTTAGACTATACATTTGATAAAAACTGGATGGTTCGTTTAGGAACACAAGAAGTTTTTTATGGCAGTCATCGTTTGTTTACTTTCCGAGAAGGACCAAATAACCGACTAGCCTTTGATGCTGCAATTATTAAATACCATACGGATAAATGGAAAGTAGATGCTTTTATTGCTACACCAGTACTTGTTAAACAAGGTAATTTTGATGATGAATCCTCTAAAGATGAAATAGCTGGTATTTATGCTACTGAAAAAGTGATTCCTCATAAACTATTATTTGATTATTATTTTGTGAATTATCACTCAGACAGAAGAAAATATAATTATGTTGCAGGAACTGAAACCAGACAGAACTATGGATTCAGGCTATTCTCTGATAATTCAAAATTAAACTATGAATTGGAAGCTACTTATCAGTCAGGAAAATTTAACGGGTTAACTATTAGTGCTTATGGACTTGCTTCTGATATAAATTATAAGCTAACAAGCAAAAACAATTTTATAATTGGTGTAGCCAGCAATTATATGTCGGGTGACAAAAATCCAAATGACAGTCAGTTGAACACTTATAATACGATGTTTTCAAAACCGCCTTACGGATTGACTGCCCCGATTGGTTCTTCAAATCTAATAGATGTTAATCCATACATTAAAATCAATCCAATTAAAAAATTGAATGTATTTGTAAGCAGTTATTGGATGTGGAGACAAAGTGATAAAGATGGTACTTATTCACCTGCTGCAATTGAAGTAAGACCCAACCCGGCAGTTCTTTTTGCCTCAACTAAAAAAGAGATAGGCAATTTGTTAGCTTTAGAAACTAATTATTTTTTAAACAAACATTTTACAATTGGACTTGATGCCTCTTACTTTTTTGCCGGTGACTACGTGAAAGAAACTGGGAGAGGAAAGAATATTACCTATATGTCGTGCAGAGCTGGCTATAAGTTTTAATTCTACTTTTAAGAACATTACAGGGACACAATGAGGATGAGATAAATTATTATACTAAAGAGTAAAACTATTTATCCATTGTTAATGATTTTAGAAAAATGTTCTCGATAAGTAATTCCGACCGGAATTACTTTTTTGTTTACGATAACCCTGGCTTTTTCTATAATTTCGATATGCTTAAGTGCCACTATAAAGGATTTATGGATTCGGACAAAAAGCGGAGAAGGAAGTATTTTTACAATTTCTCCCATGGTAAGCAGTACCATTATTTTTTTATTCTTCGTATGCAAGGTGAGATAATTACCAGCACCTTCAATAAAGTAGATATCGTCAATTACGACCTGAATTAACTGGGTGCCACTTTTGATAAGAATGGATTCTCTGTCCTGCTCTGGCGGAGGAATAGTTGCCGTATTTTTTTTGGACTGAGCAATATTATCATTCGCTTTATTAACTGCTTTGAGAAATCGATCATACCGTATAGGTTTTATTAAATAATCAATGGTGTTAAAATCATAACTCTCTGCTCCGAATTCAGCATAAGCTGTGGTGAATATTACTTTAGGGGAACTAGGCAAAGTTTTTAATAATTCAATTCCGGATAATTCGGGCATATTAATATCAAGAAATAGAAGGTCTACTTCATTTTTCAGTAGAAATTCCATGGCATGAAATGGATTTGTAAACCCTTCGACAAATTCCAAAAAAGGGGTTTTCCTGATATAGTCAGAAATTAATTCAAGTGCAAAAGGTTCGTCGTCAATCGCAATGCATTTCATAAGTCAGTAATTAAAGTTGTATTTTGAGGGAGACATAAAAAATACCATCAACAGTCTCGAATTTTAGGTGATGTTTGTCTGGATAAAGCAATTTCAGTCTTTCTTTCGCATTATGCATTCCAATGCCTGAATTGTTATTTTCTTTCTTATTTGGTATCTTGTTCACTCCGTTTTTTGTTTCAAGAAGCAAAGAATCCGACGCTAACGTTATATTGATTACTACATCCGATTTTTTGGTCAATATAATCCCATGCTTAAAAACATTTTCAATATAGGGTATTAGGATCATGGGAGCAATAGTTCTATTTCGCCAATCTCCTTTAGCGCTATAATTTATTCGGCTAGTTAACTCTGGTGACAATCGTTGTAACTGCAATTTAATATAGTTGTCAATATAACTCATCTCTTTTTCGAGAGCTACTTTATCTTCATTGCTTTCATAAAGGGCATACCGCATTAAAACTGAAAGCTTTTCAATGATATCGGCAGTGCCGCTGTCGTTGCTTTTAATGGCACTTGCATAGGCCATATTTAATGTATTAAAAAGAAAATGTGGATTGATTTGCGCTTTCAGATATTTGAGTTCAGCGGCTAGTTTTTCCCTAATTAATTTCTGTTTAATTTTTTCGTTTATATTCCATTGCCTTGCCAGTCCATATCCCAACGATAGCGAGAAGATGACTAATTTGCTTTGGATATTAAGTATAATAGTTGCCAGCAATGGCTCTTTTTCAGATGAGGTAAGCGACAGCACATAAGAATCGTCCAGGGTAGAATTTAGCGCTACAATAGCGGTGTACAAAAGAATGGCCCAAAGAAAATATTCCTTATACCGTTGCTTTGAAATAAATCGTGGAATAAGGTAAAGAGCGTTACCATAAAACAAAGCAATGCTTGCTGCAGTGCTCCATAACAAGGGTGGATAGATACTGCCATCTTGTTTGCGAAAGGGTCCTATGGTATTGGCATTATACCAGATAAATAGAAACAAGCTTGCCCATACAAGGATATGCAGGGTTGGTGCGATATATTGTTTCCACTTTAATTTCTTTAGCACATCGAGTTATTTAGTATTCTGAATTTCAAAGGTATCAAAAAATTACAGCCAATAGAAAGTAAATTATTCCAACTGCACGTTTTACTATGCGTATTTCATTCGTCCATAGAAATGCTTATTTGACCTATTATTTTTTTGTGTTTAAATAAAAGAATTGTGTATGGAAAAACAAATAGATTCTTTTGCTTAAAATATTTAAAATAAGCATATTATGAAAACACAAACTTACTTTTCAATTCTCTTTCTATTTGTTTGCTTTTCGCTTTTCGCACAAAAGGAAGAAGCAAATAAAGCGGTCGGATCTTGGTCGGGAAAGATGGCTATTCCTAACGGACCGACTATTAATTTATTACTGCATTTTAAGATTACTAATGACACTATTAAAGGCACGTTTGATATTCCGGAGCAAGGTGTAAAAACATGGTCTATGAATGCTCACGTTGATAAAGATAGCCTATTTGTAGATTTTTCAACAAGGCTGGGGAAAGGAGCAGAATATAAAGGACAATTTTCATCTGTCAATTCTGAGATTAACGGCAAGTGGTTCTTTGGCAATGGAAATTCAAGTTCCTTAAAGTTATTGCCAACCACTGTGGAATATATACAAAAAAGTCATTTAAATCCGCAATTTGAAGGGTACAAAATAGTTAAGTTAATAAAAAGTACGCCGACAAAAGACCAGCAAAACACAGGCACTTGTTGGAGTCATGCCACTACTTCTTTTATTGAAACGGAAGCTATACGCCTTGGTAAGAAACCTGTTGTACTTTCTTCCATTTTTTTTGTTGTTCCGACCTATCTTAACAAAGCGGAACATTATATTAGAATGCAGGGTAAACAGGCATTTGACGAAGGAGGATTGACTTTTAATGTGATGAAAGCTTACAAAGAATTTGGTGCAATTCCCGAAGAAGTTTATAATGGCAAAATTGATAACTCTGATGTACACGATCATTTTAACATGGAAACGGAAGCAACTGCCAAAGTAAATCATTACATAGAAACCGGACGTGGAACGATGACAGCAAAAGAATACAGACAATCAATAGCGACTACAATTTGTAAAACTATTCCAAAAGCCCCTGAAAGATTTGATTATCAAGAGAAAATCTATACTCCAAAATCATTTGCCAAAGAGAACATCGGCATTAATCCGGATGATTATATTGAGGTAACCTCATACATGCATCACCCTTTTTATTCAAAATTTGTTTTGGAAATGCCATCGAATTGGAATAATGACCAGTATCTGAATGTACCCATAAATGATTTTTTAACTATTATCGATAATGCATTGTTAAACAATTATTCAGTGTGCTGGGATGGTGATATTCATGAAGGATTTAACAATGGTTTCGCTAAATTAAATAAAGAAGAAGAGGAAATCACACAACAAACACGACAAACGGCTTTTGATAATTATACAACTCAAGACGACCATAATATGCATATTATCGGTATTGCAAAAGACACTGATGGTAAACCATTTTATATTCTTAAGAATTCGTCTACCATGGCTGATTGTGGTGGTTATGTTTATATGTCGAAGGAGTATTTGCTTTTGAAAACTATATCTGTGATGGTTCACAAAGAATCTATTCCAAAAGAACTATTGAAAAAGGTAAAGGTTTATTAGCAGTTGGTGATAAGTAGATTACAAACTCAAGAATCTAATGCATTTTTTATCATTTGGTAATTTCTTACTTGATTATGGGTTCTACTTTTGTCCTAATAAAATTAGTAATGATTGCTTATGCGCTCCATATCAATATAGAAAGAACATATAATTAGTGATTTGTCCTATATAACCATGTATTTGTCCTATTTGTGATATAACTTAACAGTTAATTTTGCACCTAAATCATATAAAAACCTTATAATTAATCATTTAAATAATAGGAATGAACAATCAAAATGTGAAACACAAATTACTCAGTAATCCTTTTACAAGATTACTATTAGGTCTTTTGGTCTGTTTTGTAGCCTTTATTATAGCACAAAACGTGGCGACAAAACTTTTAGAATCAACTAGCCTTGACAAAGATTTTAGAAATCTTTTTAAAGGTATAATTGCATCACTAGCTGTAATTAGTGCTTATAAATTCTTTTATCAATTTATCGAAAAACGAGAAATTACTGAAATCTCAACTAAAAGCATTGGAAGAAATGTACTGGTAGGTAGTCTTATTGGGGTTGCGCTTCAATGTTTGACCGTTCTCGTTATTTACTTAACAAATGGTTTTTACATAGTTTCTGTAAATCCTATTTCGTTTATTATTATCCCGCTGACTGTAGCTTTTACAGTTGCGATTTTTGAAGAGATTTTAATTCGTGGAATACTTTTTCGAATTATGGAAGAAAAATTAGGGAGTTATTTCGCTTTATTTATTTCAGCAATTATATTCGGTGCTTTGCATCTTTTTAATCCTAATAGTAGCTTACTATCAGGGGCTTGTGTTGCCATAGAGGGAGGACTACTTATGGGTGCTGCTTATATCTATGTAAGAAATTTATGGCTTCCAATAGCAATTCATTTTGCATGGAATTTTATGCAGTCAGGGATATTTGGAGCGATTACTTCTGGAAACGAAAAAGCGAATAGTCTATTAACTACACAAATAACAGGACCTGAACTAATTACTGGTGGCTCATTTGGACCAGAAGGAACTATCCAAGGGATAGTATTCTGCTCGCTTGCAGCCCTTATTCTAATGTATTTAAATACTATACAAAACAAATTAATCAAACCCTTCTGGGCGAAATAAAACGAACTACAATGAATTCTAAATTAACAAGTTACCTAAGTTTTATATTTCTTTTTTCTGCTATTAATATCCATGCGCAGCAATCTGGAAGCATAAATCAAAAATATACCTTAAGTGGTACCATAACGGATGCCAAAAGCAATGAAACCTTAATTGGCGCTACTGTCTATATCCCAGAATTAAAAACTGGAATACTAACTAATGAATACGGATTCTATTCCATCACTATACCAACTGGAAATTATACTATTAGAATAAGTAGTATTGGTTATCAGACTTTGGAGCAAAACATCAATTTCAACAAAACCACAAAAATCGACTTCAAACTTACTAGTAATGAACAAGTAATAGAAGAAGTAGTTATAACCACTAACAAAAAAGCTACTAATATTAGAAAAGCTGAAATGAGTATCAACAAACTTTCAATAGCTACCATCAAAAAAATGCCTGTGGTCCTTGGTGAGGTAGATGTTTTGAAATCACTACTGTTACTTCCCGGAGTAACAAATGCTGGAGAAGGTGCATCGGGTTTTAACGTTCGTGGTGGCGGTGCTGACCAGAATTTAATTCTACTCGATGAAGCCACTATATTTAATTCTTCCCATGTGTTTGGTTTCTTTTCGGTTTTTAATCCAGATGCTATCAAGGATTTAAAATTATACAAAGGAGGTATTCCCACACGATTTGGTGGAAGAGCATCCTCTGTATTGGATATCTATCAAAAAGATGGTAGCAGCACCGGTTTTCACATGAATGGCGGTATTGGATTAATTTCAAGTAGGTTACTAGCCGAAGGACCAATCGTAAAAGATAGAGGTTCGTTCCTAATTGGTGGTCGTGCCTCTTATGGTCATTTATTTTTAAAACTTTCAGAAAAGCAAAAAAATAATACTGCTTATTTTTATGATTTGAATACGAAACTATCGTATCGAGTAACTCCCAACAACAATCTATTTTTATCGGGCTATTTTGGGCGTGATGTATTTAAATTGAATAATACCTTTGCTAATACATACGGTAATACGACTTTAAATTTACGCTGGAACCATTTGTTTTCTGATAAATTGTTCTCAAATCTATCGATGATTTATAGCGATTATTATTATGGTCTTAATCTGAATTTGGTTCGTTTCAAATGGGATTCTGGGATTAAAAACTACAATATCAAATACGATTTCAAAAACTATATTTCTGATAAATTCAAATTGAATTATGGTGTTAATGGAATTTACTATGACTTTAATCCAGGAACAATAACGCCAACTAGCATAAATTCTGGAATTAATTACGACCAATTAGAAAAAAAGCATGCGTTTGAACCTTCCGTTTATATCGAAGCGGAACAACAAATTTCTAAAAAAATAGCGCTTTCATACGGCCTTAGATATAGCTCATTTTATCGATTGGGAGAATCTACAGTAAACCTTTATGCCAATAATGAACCGCTGACATTTAACCAAGATTTGCAGATTTATGAAAAAGCAACACCAATAGGCACTCGATTTTACGGAAAAAACAAAGTAATCCAAAGTTATAATTATTTGGAACCACGCTTTTCAATAGCCTATCAACTTAATGAAAACCAATCAATAAAAGCCAGCTACAATAGAATGGTTCAGTATTTACAATTGATTTCAAATACCTCATCACCTACTCCTCTTGATGTATGGACGCCTAGCGATAACTTCATCAAGCCACAAATTGCTGACCAAGTAGCTTTAGGGTATTTCAGAAATTTTAGCAATGACAAATATTCCCTTGAAGTAGAAACTTTCTATAAAAAAATACAAAATAGAATTGATTACATTGATGGTGCTGACCTAATTGCCAATAAAGCATTAGAACAAATTATACTGAACGGACAAATGCGTTCTTATGGATTAGAAGTTATGCTACGCAAAAATGAAGGCCGATTGACAGGTTGGGTTTCCTATACTTTATCAAAATCGGAACAACAAACACCTGGAAGAAATGCATCTGAAACCGGAATTAACAATGGAAAATGGTATAGTTCTATCTATGATAAATTGCATAATCTTGCCGTAACGGGTTCTTATAATTTGAACAAAAAATGGGACTTTGGGGCTAATTTCGCCTTGCAATCTGGGCAGCCTGTTACCTACCCTAATGGGCAATATACTTATCAAGATATTTCGGTGCCAAGCTATGGATTAAGAAATGAAAGCAGGTTGCCGATTTATCATCATTTGGATATTTCAGCCACTTTAACACCTCATAGAAATGACAAGAGAAGTTGGAAGGCAGAATGGGTGTTCAGCATTTACAATCTATATAATCAAAAAAATGCGGCGTCAATAAATTTTCAGCAAAATGCTGATACTGGTAGAAATGAAGCTTTGCGAACGTCCATATTTGGTATAGTGCCAGCTGTGAGTTATAATTTCAAATTTTAAAAATAGAGTTGCTATGAATTCATTAATAAATCTAAAAAATATACCCATGAAAAATAAAATAAACCTTATAGGCATCGTGTTGCTATCCCTATTTTTTAACAGCTGTCAGGATGTTGTGGATGTGCCTTTGGATACCGAAAAACCAAGATTGGTAATTGAAGCTTCTATTAATTGGCAAAAAGAAACGGCTGGAAATATTCAAAAAATAAAACTTTCTACAACAACTAGTTATTATTCCAATGTAATACCTACAGTTTCTGGCGCCACAGTTTATATAGAAAATAGTGCTAATGCTATTTTTAATTTTATAGAAACACCAAATACGGGAGAATATGTATGCAACGATTTTGTGCCAATTATTGATGAAACCTATACTTTGACTGTGATTAATAATGGGCAAATTTATACCGCTACCGAAAGTTTAAAATCGGTTTCAAAAATCAATACAGTGACTCAAGAAGAGGTTTCAGGTTTTGGTAATCCTTCCCTTAAAATAAGTGCCTATTTTGACGACCCTGCCAATCAAGCTAATTATTATCTTTATAAATATAAATTTGTAAACAATGCTATTCCAGGATATGATGTAACCGACGATACTTTTTTTCAAGGGAATACATTTTATAGTATCGGTCTTCAAGAGGATACGCAGCCAGGAGATCATGTAGAGATTACTCATTACGGAATCTCAAAAGCGTATTTTAACTACATGAATATTCTAATAAGTACGGCAGGAAGCAACACCGGTGGGCCTTTTCAATCGGTTCCGGTAAAAGTAAAAGGGAATATAAAAAACATGACCCATTTTGATAACTATCCTTATGGCTATTTCCGATTAAGTGAAGTAGATTCTGTTGTATATACAATACAATAGTAGGATGATTATCTCATCATAAGTTTCTTTGAATTAAATTTATTTAAGAAACTGAAATTTTAAAAATATAAAAAGTCTCAGATAAATAATTAACAACTATGAAACAATTCGCCATTGCATTTACACTGCTATTCTATTTTAATCTGCCTGTGAATGCCCAGCAATATGAAGCTAAAATTGACAGTCTTATTAACAAAGCTGTTAACTTAAATAGGTTTAACGGAACTGCTTTAGTTAGTAAAAACGGAAAAATAATATTCAAAAAAGCATATGGTTTTCAAGATGCTGAAAAAGCTATTCCAAATACAACAAATACAATCTATCAGATAGGATCTACCACTAAAGAATTTACAGCTGCTGCTATTCTAAAATTAGCTGAGCAAAATAAATTGTTACTGGATGATAAGATAATTAAATATTTTCCTGGGTTTGTTCATGGAGATGAAATTAGTATCAAAAATCTGCTTACCCATACTTCGGGGCTTTTTGAATTATTCAGAGATCCTGAATTTATGCAAACGGATAAGCAACAAATTTTAAGTAAAGAAAAACTACTTTCTTTTTTTATTGATAAGCCCTTGTATTTTACACCTGGTACTCAATATTCGTATTGCAATTCCGGTTATATTCTTTTAGGATTAATAATTGAAAAGGTCACAGGTAAGCCTTATGAAAAAGTTATAGATGCGTTTTTTTTGAAACCATTGAAAATGAAACATTCTGGTTTTGATTTCCAAAATGTGAATACTAAACAAAGAGCAAAAGGGTACATTCGATTCACAAAAAGTGTAAAAGAAGCTTCTTTACCATGGAATCATACAGCTACTTATTCTGCAGGCTCATTGTATAGTACGGTTGGCGATTTATATCTATGGCATAAAGGACTGTTCGATTATAAAGTACTTGGTAAAGAAAGTTTGGATAAAGTAACTACTCCTTTTTTGGAAGGTTATGGTTTGGGATGCTGGATTGATATTATTAATGGAAAAAAGATTGTTTCTCACGGAGGAAACATTGAAGGGTTTACAAGTTATTTTGGACGAATTCAGGAGGAAGATGTGTGTGTTATTTTGCTGAACAATATTTATAACAGACAGATAGAATCGATTGGACAGTCTATTTTTTCTATACTTTATGACAAACCTTATAGCTATTTTGACGAAATCAAAGTCAAAAACGAAGTACTGGATTCCTATGTGGGAGAATATGAGATTAAGTCAGATTATCACATAAAAATTATCCGAGAGAAAAACAGCTTATTTATAGAGCGCCCAAACGTGCCCAAAACTGAATTATTTGGAAAGAAAGAAAATGTTTTCTTTGAAAAGGAAGAAGATGTGATGGTCTATTTCAAAAAAGATAAAGATGAAAAGATTCAAATAACTATTACACAAGGATTAAGTACTAAAAAAGGGGATAAAATAAGCCCGTAATACCTCATCATCTATTGCTAATCCTCATACCTTGAGTACATTCCAACAAACATATACAAAAACAAACCTTTTTACCTTTTAAAAACAAAAAAACCTCCAAGTTTCTTTGAAGGTTTTCTTTTGCATTTGATTCTCTCGGTGACTTTTACAATGAAACTGTTGATACCATAAATGCTATAAAATGTTATAAACAAGCTTTAGAATTTGCAGAAATACAAGAAACTAGAAAAAAATTAAAACAATTGCAAGGGCAGTAAAAGTTAGGTGACTATGAAATATACTGTCTTTATACTTTGAAATTAAGTTATAAATTAACCCCAAAAATATATCCAACAATAGCTGATAATACCATTGCAATAGTACCCCATATAGTAATTCTTAAAATAGCTAGTTTTACACTTGATCCGCCTGTTTTTGCTGCGACTGCACCCAGAATAACGAGAGAAAGTATGGTGAAACCATATAGCCAGTATTCCATTCCATCGACTGGAGAAAAAAGGACAGCCAAAAGAGGCAATACACCTCCAACAGTAAATGCAGCTCCAGATGCCATTGCTGCTTGTATTGGGTTTGCCTGACTAATTTCATTTATACCCAATTCATCTCTAATATGTGCTGCTAATGCATCCTTCTCTGTAAACTCAATTGCTACCTGCATTGCGGTTTCTTTCTTTAGTCCTCTTTTTTCATAAATTTGAGCTAATATCTGTAATTCTTCTTCCGGCATCTCTTTTAGTTCTTGTATCTCTCGTTCGATATCAGCTTTTTCAGTATCGGTTTGTGAACTTACCGAAACATATTCGCCTGCAGCCATTGACAGAGCTCCAGCAACAAGGCCAGCGACCGTTGCCAGTATAATAGGTTCTCGTGTCGTACTTGCAGCGGCTACTCCTATTGCCAAACTTGAAATTGAAATTATGCCGTCGTTGGCGCCTAAAACAGCTGCACGAAGCCAATTGCTTCTGTGAATGTAGTGACTGTCTAAATAATTATCGATTGTTATCATTTTTATAATTTTATTATTGTTTATAAAATTCTTATGCAATTTAAAAAACCAAGTGAATCAATTTCAAAAGGTAGTTCCTTTTTTACATTTAGATAAAACTAAAAGAAGCGACCCGAGAAGGAATCGCTTCTTAGAAGCGTAATTTTAATAAACTGCGAAAGCTTTTAGTCATCATCGCCTTCTCCTTCACCTCCTTGCTCTCCTGCGTTTTGTGTGGTTCCTGAAGCTATTTCAGTGTGTCTAATCTGACCTCCTAAATATCCTGTACGTGCTACTAAGCCAAAGCTGACAAGCGCTAAAAATAAAGTAGCTGAAACAATTGGTTTTGCAAAGGCACTTTTGGTATGCTTAAAATAAATGCCTAACAATGATGATACACCTGTAACTATTAATGCAATTAAAGCGTAAACAGCAAAATCAGCATGTTGTTCGATTATATTTTCAGAAACACCCTGAATGTTTTCTACGGTTTCCTCAGCTCCTTCGCCAGTGATGTAGGCGATTCCTGCTCCCAATGCTGAGATAATAAGCACATAGTAAGCGGCGATTATTGTCGTATTACTTTTTTTCCACATCGCATATCCCAATACTAATGTTCCTAACAAAGAACCAAAAATAGGAAGATGGGTGATTAGTAAATGTAAATGAGTTTGATCCATGATTTCTGTACTTAAAGTGAACTAATTTTTACAAATTTTTCTCCGCCTGTCATTGATATTCCGCAACGTTTTGGTGCTGTTGTTTCATAAGTGTTTCCACATGTTGGACATACAAAATAGGTAGATGGAAGTGTATTTGACTTGTTGCTGACTAACGCAGCTAAAGCCTGTTCGTAAAATGCTTTATGTTTTTTCTCGGTTTTGTAGGCGTAGTTTAAGCTAATTAGCGCCAATTGGTTTCCGGCAGCATTTGCATCTTTAAGAAAGTTAGGATACATAGTTGTGGCTTCATAGGTTTCTCCTTTAATTGCAAATTCTAAATTCTCTTTAGTTGAAAGTACTTTTACGTCAATAGTAGGTTCTTTTGCAGTTACGCCCATTTCTTCCAGTACTGCTTTATGATTACCAGCATGCACTTTTTCGGCCAATGATGCTGCTTTGAACAAAAGGGCAATTTCTTTGTATCCTTCTTCTGCAGCTTTTTTAGAAAAGGCGGCATAACGCGCTGTTGCATTAGACTCTCCATTAAAAGCGTCTTGTAAATTGACAATAGTTTTCGCTTTGGCTTCGGCTATTGAAAGTGATCCCATACTAGTATCATTATTAGTACTAGCCAAAGTTTCAATAGGGTTTTTCATTTCAGCTTTGCTTTCATCGTCATTTTTGCAAGAGTTTAAAGAAAGACCAGCCGTTACAATTAGGGCAATAAGAGTTGCATTTTTTTTCATGATTTCTGTTTTTTATAGTTATGATTACTCTTTTTCGTTGGCTTCGTTTTCACCTTTTTCGTTTTTTTCTGTAGTTTTTACAGTGTCTTTTACCGTGGGTGCTGGCTTTTGCATGGTGGTGTCGACAACAGAAGGTGCTGTTGTAACAGGAGTTTCGGGCACTGCTGTTTCACTGTTTTTACAAGAAGTAACAGTAAGCGCTGCGATAAGGAATGAGAAAGTGATGATTTGTGTTTTCATTGGATAACTGATTAAAGATTTATAATAGTGTAAAGGTCAGACGGAGTGTCTTTTCCTTTTCTAAGTGTAATCTTAAAATCAGCTAAAATTTTTAAACGGGAAACTGTAATTGAAATGTGGTTCCTTTACCTTTAATGCTACTTACAGAAAGCATAATATTTTGTGCGTCGCACAGTCTTTTGGCAATAGATAAGCCTAGCCCATTTCCGGGAATTTGAGCACTTCTTGAATCATCGGCTCTGTAGAAACGGTTAAAAAGTAAGGGTAATTGATTGGCATCGATTCCTATTCCTTCATCAGTAACAGAAAGCGTTTTGGTAGATGAATCCCAAATAAAAGAAATGGCTCCTTCCTTTTTGTTGTATTTGATAGCATTAGAAACTAGGTTGTCTACAATCATTTCTAGCAATAAAGTATCTGCCCAAACTACTGTACCAGATTCAATTTCATTGTGAATTTGAATACCATTACTTTTAATAAGTGAATCATAAGTTTTAATACTCTTTTGAATAATAGTTGCGAGAAATATTTGCTCCTTCTTAGCCACAAGAACAGCTGATTCCAAACGAGCTAATTGTAATAATTGGTCAAATAATTGAGATAATCTATTGGTTTGAATGAGTACTTCCTTCATTTTCTCTTCATAGCGTTCCGCCGTTCTGGGTTTTCTTAGAAGCACTTCTATTATTCCTTTTATAGCAGCTAATGGGGTTTGCATCTCGTGGGCAGCGTCGGAAGTAAATTGTTTTTGTTGGTAAAAACTAGCTTCTAAACGGCTCAACATATCATTCATAGTGGTGGCCAATTGACGAATTTCATCTTCATTTTCGGGCAAGGGTAAACGTGCGTTACTATTGGCATAATTTATTTGCGAAGCCGATTGAATTAAATCATGCACTGGCGCTATAGCTTTTGAAGCCACAAAAAGCATGATGAAATATAAAATCGAAATAATAAAAATATAAATTACAATAAGCACCAGCAGCAAATTGTGTAATACATTATACGATTCTTGCTGAGAAACCCCGATGGTTAGCTGACCAATTATTTTTTTATCATCATTAAAAACTGGAAACTGTCCTTGTCTTATTTTTTGATGATTGATTGTGGCGTTATAAAAAGTGGTTGTTGTATTTTTTGGATTAAAAAGAAAATGGTTTCCTTGTAGGTTTGCTGATTTAAAAACGGTTTTCCCATTTAAATCTACAATTTGGATAAAGGTGGGATTGACTTCTATTTGCTTGTGCTCTGCTTCTTCCCATTCGGGCATTTGATTCATGATGATGGTATCATCATTCCAATCTAAATTTGAAAAAACCTCTACTTTTTCAGTACTAATATCGTCGTCTAAGTGTTTATAGGAAGTGAAATAAACAACGCCATATATTGCCACAAAAGCGATTGCCGTTAAGGTTGCAATCGCAATTAAATTGTATGTGGCTATTCTTTTTTTAAAGCTTAATTTCATTCGTCTTCATTTATTCTATAACCTACACCTCGTATAGTTTGTATGAAAGATTCCTGCTTATCATCATCTAGTTTTTTTCGCAACCCATTGATGAAAACATCAATAACAGCAGTGTCTTTATCAAAATGAACATCCCAAATTTTTTCCATGATTCGGGTTCTACGACAAACTTTTCCTTTATTGCGGAGCAGTAATTCTAAAAGGGCAAATTCTTTTTGTGTTAAGATAATCTGTTTACCTTTTTTGGTTACCTCATGCACGTCAATATTCATTTTTATATCTCCAATTGAAAACACGGCTTGTTCTCCCGTATTCTTTCGCATCAGCACTCTTATACGGGCTAACAATTCTTCAAATGCAAATGGTTTTTTTAAGTAGTCGTTGGCACCAGTTTCTAAACCAAAAACAGTATCGTCAACGGTATCTTTAGCAGTCAGAAAAATAATGGGTACTTCTTGATTTATCTTGCGGACGTTGCGGCAAATTTCAATGCCACTAATGCCGGGCAACATCCAATCGAGTAGCATAACATCGTATTCATCTACAAAATCTAAAGCCAGTTCGAGGCCTTTTCTGCCATTATCAGCCAAATCAACTGAAAACCCTTCTTCTTCAAGCCCTTCTTTTAAGAAACCTGAAATTGCCGATTCGTCTTCTACAATTAAAATTCTCATTGCTTTACTTTATAACTTGCTATTCATTTGTATTATTATCTTCTGCATTGAAATCGGGTAACCCTAATTCAACGCCAGCCCCATGCTTATAAACTAATTGCCCTCCTAAATATGCGGTTCGGGTTATTGCTCCAATTAAAGTTGCAAATAGTATAATAACTATGGCTTTTGTCCATTTCTGTTGGTATTCAAATAACACAATTGCGCTATAGATTACTGTTGTCCCAATGGCAAGCCATAATGTTATCCAAGCGGCTTCCTCATGCATTGCAATTGCCTTTCCCAGCACACCTTCTTCCATGCCTTCACCTGCAGCATCGCCTGAAAGATAGGCTACAACAGTCCCAAATGTACCTAATATTAACAAGTAAAAGGCAACCGTCGTAAAAAAAGTTTTCTTAAAGAAAAGTCCAATTATCTCGCTAAGAAATGCAATAAAAAGTAATGCAATTGGGAAATGTATCACCATTGCATGTATATGTGTTGAAGATATCATAATGATTTATTTTGAAGCAAAGATTAGAATGAATGTATTTAGAATACATTAGTGGATTCTTAAGATTTTCTAAAATTCCTCCAAATAACTATAACTATACTTCTTAGGAGCTTTGGTAAGGATTGGCAATTGAAACGATACCCTTTTGAAGCATCATACTTTTGGTGAAAAGTACCAAACAAACAAAACCACAAACTTAATACCTCATACTTTTAAGGGATTCCCTTAGGTGTTCTCAAAAGTGAAATGGCACATAGAAGTTCTTTCATATTTCGATTCAAGTTAATGAATCCATTCCTTTACAAAGCTTAATTCTACAGGGTATAAGTTATCTGTAACAAAATGCTACAAGCGTCAATCCTAGGTAATTATTTAATCTTAATCAAATCTTGCTAGTAAAACGACTAGTCCATTTCTAAATGATAGTTCTACTTCGTTTTTAGAAAAAAACAGCAACTTGAAGCAATTAGCAAATAAAATAACCAAGAAAAGTAGGGTAAATTATTATATTTTTGTTCCTCACAAAGTTATTACCCTAATTTAAAAAAGGTACACATAAATGAAATATAAAATCGCAGTCCTTCTATCACTATTAAATTTTGCCCTACTTTTTTCACAAGAAAAAACTACAACACTTGAGCCCGTGGTGATAAAAGGAAGAAAAAAGAATGTTAAAGAACGTCGTGAATTTAAAAAACATGCGCAAAGTACCGAAGTGCTTAATGATTATGAACTAAACAGAAATAATCCAGCATTCATTGAGCAAAGTTTAAACACCATGTCAGGAGTTCAAGTGGACAAAAGAACCCAAATTGGTGGGCAACGAATCGTAATTAGAGGGTATGGTAATGACCAAAAATTCAACAATTGGGGAATCAAAGCCTATTATAATAATATCCCATTAACCACGGCAGATGGCACCACTATTTTAGAGGATGTTGATTTTTCCATTGTAGACAATATCGAAGTTATAAAAGGCCCAGCATCAAGTCAATATGGAGCTGGTGTAGGTGGTACCATAAGGTTTTATCTAAAATCACCTGTTGAAGATGGGGTTTCATTTGAACAAAAAACCACATTGGGAAGTTTTAATTTATTTCAATCAAGTTCCAAAATCAATTACAAAAAAGACAAATCATCCATGTTTCTTAATTATGGCCATTTGGAATCCAATGGTTATAGGCCTCATGGTAGTAGTTTGAAAAACTTCCTTTCCTATCTTGGTGAATTCGCTATTTCAGAAAAAGAAAAAGTAAGCTTGTTTTTAGGGTATAATAATTCGTATGAGCAAGTTGCCGGTCAAATTTCTTATGCCGATTATTATGCCGGAATAGATTTAGGCAACAGCGCCTACATCAAGAAGAATGCAGGCAATCTTTTAAAGTCAACAAGGTTTGGTATTTCCTATGAAAATCAATTGAGCTCCCATTTTAAAAACAACACCACGCTATTTTATTATAACTCTGATTTTGAAAGGATTGCAGCAGGAGCCTATGAGGTAAGTAAAAACCCTAATTATGGTTTGCGTTCTGTTTTTAGCTGGAAAAAAGAAATCAATCCAAAATGGAACAATGAAGTTGACTTTGGAACCGAAATTCAGCAATCAACTTCTTTGGTTTCAAACTATAGATTTTTAGGAACGGATGATGATAATCCACTATTAGTTAGTAACATATCAAAAGCATCTTATTTTAATTATGTCAATAATCAATTTGGTGTCTTTATGGAAGACCGTATTGATTATAACCCATACAATCTTTCATTTGTATTTGGTCTTAGTGCAAACAAGGTGAAATTTAACAGAAAAGATTTATTTGCCCTACCCGGATTAATTACAGATTATAACAAAGACCTTTCCTTTGATAAATCATTTAACACCGTATTAAATCCACATATCGCTATTCAAAAAACCATAAAAAATCAAATTATTAATTTGAGTTATAGCTATGGTTATAATTCGCCAACAGCAGCAACTTCATTCATAACAGCTACCAATCAAACCAATGACAACTTAGCTGCAGAAAAGGCAAAGATGATAGATCTTAGTGTTCACGGTTTATTATTGGACACCAAACTGGACTATCAAATCGCTTTATTCGATATGCAAATTGAAAATAAATTAACGCAGTTATCCGCAATAAATCCTCAAGGAGGAGCGGCTTATACATACTGGGCTAATACCGGAAATCAACAAAACAGAGGATTAGAATTAAGCATAGGATATGTATATGAAGTGAATAAAGGCAATTTTTTAAAAACGATACAACCCTTTACGAGCTTGACTATTAATGATTTTAAATATAAAGATTTTCAAACTAAAATTGGAAATAACGTAGAAGATTACACAAACAAAATGGTAGTTGGCGTACCCAATTCAAAATATACGGTAGGATTAGACTTTAAATTCAAAAATGGCTTTTATTTTCAAAATACCTTCAATCGCATAGGGAATGTGTATACCGATTTTGAAAATACAAATTCAGTAAAAGGTTTTGAGCAATATAATTCAAAGATTGGCTATCAAAAAGAATTTATGAAAAAGAAAATCACCTTTGATATTTATATTGCGGGCAATAATTTAACCAATAAAATTAACTACACCTTCCTATTTCTCGGAAACAATATAAACGATTCCGATACCGGTAATAATTATCCTCCAGGTGTTGCAACAGATGTAAATCCGGGTGCCTCAAAAGCCTATTATTTTGGAGGTATTAATTTAAAATATGCACTATAGTTTCAAATAACATTTAATTTATCCCAAATTAGTATAGCACTGCCTATACGGTCCATGTGCTATATCGTCCATTCTTAGCTATTCCTTACAGTATCAACTAAAATAAAGCCTTGTAATTCAATGATTACAAGGCTTTTTACATAGAAATTGGTAATTGAATTATAAACCAATAATACTATTACAAATCAAATAATTTAAGTGCATCCAACTGCCTAAATATATTTCTTATTAAAATGAATAGGGTATTTTTTATAGTAACTGTTATACATACAATCAAAGGTTTTGAAATCATAAAATGATACCATTGCCTGCTTTTCATATAAAGCTATAGAAATTTTAAAAAAAGCCTAACTAAATCAAAAAAAGCCAATAAATTATATGAATAAAAATTTTACTCAATTTTTTTATTTAAAAAAAAGTATCACATTGTTAATGCTGATGATGCTAAATATTGCAGTGGGGCAATCAGCATCAGAAAATATGCCTACGGGAGTACCAAGTGCCCCAGCTTCCAACAGTAATTTAACGGGTAGCAAAAACTGGATAAGCGCAACTTCAAAAGGGAGTGCTGCTACCAAAGTAGCTTCAACGGCAAACAGTACAACAGCCACTTCTTCATTTGTAAAAAATATTGGCCAATACGGAGAAACAATGAAAGGCTACGAGGAGATGGGCACCATACAATATGGCTATGAAGGATTGGATATGCCCGTTCTATTTACTCCCAAAGGACTGATTCACCTACACAGAAAGTACGAAAGAATTTCCCATTCCGAAGAAGAACGCCTTGAAAGACAGGGAGTCCGCGAAGAAGAAATTGAACGCAGATTAATTATTACCGACCGCGTAATTGCAATGGAATGGATTGGCTCCAACCCTAACGTTGAAATAATATCAGAAGAAAAAACAACCGATTATCACACATACGGATTACTGCAGGGTATGGCTTATGGCTATAAGAAAATCACTTATAAAAATATGTATCCCGGTATTGATCTAGTGTATAGTTTTACCAATAGCGGTAAACTGGGTTTTGAATACAGCTTGTTGATACAACCAGGTGCCGACATAAGCGTAGTAAAATTAAAATACGGTGGCGATATAAAAAAAATTAAAACCGACCGCGAGGGCAATCTCATCATTCGCTCTGACATTGATGGCATTTCAGCCTCTGTTCCTGTATGTTATTATGGCGAAAGTTTGTCCAATACAACCGCTAGTGAATTAAAAGCGGTTTATACGCTTTCCAATAACGAAGTTCATTTTTCTTTTCCCGAGGGCTATGATAACACAAAAGCCATCGTTATTGACCCTTTTGTAACAAGTACAAGTAATCTTACTGGTGTCAATGCGGGCAAAGCCATCGATGTAGATTTTGACTACAATGGTAATGTGTATGTCGCCGGCGGTGGTAATCTTGTTTCTTCATTTGCTGCAGGAGCAAGCCATAAGCATGCAAAATATGATAGTGCGGGCGTGTTGCAATGGACTTTTAATGGCGTTCTTACTATTCCATCATGGCAAGCCGATTTTTATTATGGCGGCTGGGTAGTAGATAAAGCAACCGGAAGTTTATATATAGGACAAGGTTATGCAAATGCTGGGTTTAGAGTAATAAGGCTTAGTACAACAGGTTTGTATGACAATTATATCTCTACCGGTAATCCTGCATTTCAGGAAGCTTGGAAAATGTACTGGGTTTGTAATAATGGCGTACCGGAAATAATTTGTGCCGGAGGGGGTACTACTGGTCCTACCAATTTTGCCTATTGCTCCCCTCCTTCCACCACACTAAGTGCTGCTGTAAATCTTACCGGCAGTCCAGCTATAGGACAAGATATGACCGATTTGATTATTGATCCTGTAACCAGTAGTTTATATACCATTTATGCCTCGCCACTAGATCCTTCTACCGGTAATAAAATATATAAAACCAATCCACCCTATAGTTTTGCGGCGACCGCGTGGAGTACGGCGACCGGATTCAGCGTAATCAATGAACTGGCCAACCGCCCTTATTTAGCTACTGGATATAACGACAACTCCTCCAATATTTTAGCTCAAAATGCTACTTATGTATTTTATTGGGACGGGCAACATTTAGAAGCCTTTAATAAAACTACAGGAACTATTGCCGGATCTCCATTAACCCTAGGTGCGAATTCTCTTTTAATGCAGGGCGGTATCGTTGCCGATGCCTGCGATAACGTCTATGTTGGTAATATTAACGGCACGGTAAAAGTGTATCAATTTAACGGGACTACTTTTGATGATGCGGTAGCTCCTGATATTACGATCCCAGGGCACAATACTCACGTATATGATTTAGCGCTCGATGAATCCAAAAAATTATTATATGCCAGTGGCGATGGTTTTGTCGCTTCTATTGATATGGCTGCCTATTGCCCAACTACCATCTATTCTGTAAATGTAGTTCCCGATTGTAGTACAGCAAGTGCCTCCGCTACAATCATCCCTGCGCCTCCTGCAAGTGCTACAGTTACTTATACCTTATTCATCGGAACTACTCAGGTGGATGCAATCACTACAATTAGCAGTGCCCCGGCCGTATTTACCGGACTCAATCCAAATATAACCTATACTGTTATTGCCACGGTAAACTATGCGTGTAGTGGCGTACAGGCTACAGTTAATTTTGTGCTTCCTGCACCGGTAATCTCTTATACACAAACCAATACAACCTGCGGTTTGAGTTCCGGAGCAATCAATGCGTCAGGCTCGGGTTCTCCTGGACCTTATACCTTTAGTTTAGACGGAGGTGCGTTTCAGCCCACAGGAATTTTTACAGGTTTAGCAGCGGGTCTGCATACCCTTATCGTACAAGGTGCAGGTGGGTGTCCGAATGTTACTACCGTAAATATTCTGAACAGCAATGGACCTGTAGTAACCTTTACACAAACCAACGCCACTTGCGGAAGCAATACCGGAACAGTAACAGTCAGTGTAACCGGCGGCACAGCACCCTATCAATACAGTCTTTCAGGAAATGTGAATTATCCCTATCAAACAGGAAATTTCTTTACAGGCTTGGTAGCGGGTCAATATGCGTTGACCGTAAAAGATGCTGCTAATTGCACGAATAGTGCCTTAGTGACCATCGCTGCAGGTCCAGCAGTACTGTTAAACGCAATACCTGCATCAGCTACCTGCGGACAAAACAACGGTACCATAACCGCATTCGGTAGCGGTGGTTCTATACCCCTACAGTACAGTATTAACGGAAATACATTTCAGGCCGGCAATACATTTAACAACATAACACCGGGTACTTACACCGTATATGTAAAAGATGCCATCGGTTGTATCAATACCGTTACAGTTACCGTTGACAGTAATCCTGTGCCAACTGTGACTGCATCTTCAACCACCGCAGCTTGTGGCAATGTAAACGGAACTATTACTGCAAACGGCTCCGGAGGTGTTGCCCCGTTACAATATAGTATCAATGGTATTACTTTTCAATTAAGTCCATTGTTTAGTGGATTAGCAGCCGGAAGCTACACTGTTACGGTAAAGGATGTCACAGGATGTATTGCCTCAACGACTGTCGTTGTAGGAAGTACGGGAGGTCCTTCAGCAACAGCTTCCGCTACTCCGGCTAACTGTGGCACTTCAACTGGCACGATAACCATCACACCAATTGGTACAGCACCTTTTACTTATAGTTTAAATGGAATAACTTATCAAGCAAGTGCTCTTTTTACCAATGTGGCGGCAGGCAATTATTTTGTCTTTGTAAAAGATGCTCTTGGTTGTGTCGGAGCGGCCATTGTTATTGTAAATCCAGTGGCAGGCCCTTCTATAAGTGCTGTAAGTACGGCAGCCGCTTGTACGGTGAACAACGGTACCATCACAGCCACCGGAAGCGGAGGTACTGCTCCACTTCAATACAGCATTGATGGAATAACTTATTCAGCAAGCCCAAGCTTTAGCGGTTTGGCACCCAATACCTATACGGTTTATGTAAAAGACGCCAACGGATGTATCAAAACCATTACCATAACGGTTGGAAACGCCTCTGGTTTAACACTTGCTTTAAGTGCAGTGTCTTCGTCCTGTGGCAATACTGGCATCATAACTGCCACTGCCAGCGGTGGCGTAGCACCCTTGCAATACAACATAAATGGCGGAAGCTATCAAGCCAGTAATGTCTTTAGTGGATTATCTCCGGGAACCTATACCATTAATGTAAAAGATGCCAATAATTGTATCATTACCAAACTGGCCGTTATTGATTCTTTAACAGGTTTAACATTGAGTGCCTCGGTTGTTTTGCAAGCAACCTGTGCCTCTAATAATGCCGTTATTATGGCCACTGGAAGTGGCGGTTCGGCACCTTTAACCTACAGCATCAACGGGTCAACCTACCAATCATCGGAAACCTTTATCAATGTTGCTGCCGGCACTTATACTGTTTACTTAAAAGATGCCACAGGCTGTATCATCACCCAATCAGGGCTGGTTGTAACAACAAGTGGCGCCGGACCCGGAATTAGTACTTTTACTTTTACGCTAAAAGATGCCTTGGTATGTGATGGCACATTGGGTAAAATTCAAAATTTTAGAGTAAATGGTTCTAGTTGCAGTTCGTGTACGTTTAGTTTGGATTTTGGTCCATTTCTTTCAGGAAATAATTATACCAACATCAGTCCCGGTCAACATTATATTATAGCCAAAGACGCTTCGGGTTGTACCAAAATAGTTCCGTTTACCGTCAACGCTACTAACGGAGCTACCGCAACAGCAGCCGTAATCGGTGCTCCTTGCGGGTCTAGTACGGGGCAAATCACACTCACCGGAATCAATGGAGACGGAAGTCCACCCTATTATTACAGTATAGACGGTGGGGTAACTTGGGTGCAATTTAATTCGACCGCAATCCTTACTGGATATTCCCCAGGGACCTATACCATACTCATAGCAGATGATTCTGGCTTTGATCCTGATCCACCAGGTCCTAATTGCGTTACACCAATAACCGTCATCGTTCCCGCTACTACTGGTAGCCCTACACTAGGCATAACTCAGGTCAATGAAACTTGTGGACAAGCCAATGGAAGTATCACCGCTTCAGGCTCTGGAGGAGGTGGAGGACCTTATAGTTACAATATTGATGGAGGCGCTTTCGATGTAGAGCCCTCTTTTCCTAACCTTGTAGCAGGAACTTATATTGTTGGTGTAATGGATACTAATGGCTGTATCAAGACAGCATCAGTAACTATTACCAACAGTGGTGGCCCATCACTTACTGTTTTGTCTTCGGATACGTCTTGTGGGTTAACCAATGGAACCATTACAGTAATTGGTACTGGAGGTTCGACTCCTTATCAATATAGTATCGATGGAACCGTTTTTCAGACCAGCAATTTATTTGACAACCTACCTTCCGACGCCTATACTGTTTATATCAAAGATGCATTCGGATGTTCGACATCAGAATTAGTAGTCATTTCAATTGGTAGTGTACCAAATGTAACCGCTTTTACTGTTTCCGCCTCTTGTAATAATAGTGACGGAGCCATTTTTGCTATCGGTACTTTAGGTATAAGTCCATACCAATATAGTTTAGATGGCATTGTGTATCAAAGTAGTAATATTTTCAGTGGATTAGAGGCTGGTTTTTACACCGTATATATGAAAGATAACCAAGGATGTGTAGTCACTACCGGGATAACCATTGGAAATTTATCGGCAGCTACTTTTACTACTGCTGTTGTAGCTTCAAACTGCGGGGATCAAAACGGTAGCATTACAGTAACCGCAACCGGAGGGACACCTACATATACCTATAGCTTTGACGACGGTTTGACATTTTCTAGTAGCAACGTCTCTGGACCATTACTGCCTGGTAATTATACTGTAATAGTAAAAGATGGAAATGGTTGTTTAACCACTAAAATAATTTTGGTAAATAATATCGTAGGCCCTGAAACCTTAACTGCTGTCGTTACTAATGCAGCTTGTGGGGCAAATGATGGAACGATAACCCTAACAGCTTCGGGCGGTACGCCGGACTATCAATATAGCGCTGATGATATTACCTATCAGGTAAGTGAGATCTTAACTGGTTTTGGAGCAGGTACATTTACAGTTTGGGTGAGAGATGCAAATCTTTGTAAAAAATCAGTTACCGTAACGGTAATTAATTTAGCAGGACCAACGGTAACCGCCGTTGCAACCTCTACTACTTGTGGATTAAACGATGGAACAATTACCGCAACGGCTACTGGAGGTACAGTACCATTACAATATAGCATTGATGGTTTTAACTTTCAAACGAGTACTGTTTTTACCGAATTAATCACGGGTCCTTACACCATTACAGTTGCCGATGCAAACAATTGCTACAGCACAATTGATGTTATCGTTACCAGCCCTGGAGCACCTACTCCATCCTTCGATCCTGTTGCGCCAATATGTGCAGGAGAACCTCTTGCAGACTTGCCTACATCCTCTACCGATGCAACACCAATAACTGGAACATGGGCACCGCCATTAGATAATACCACAACTACTACTTATACGTTTACACCAGACTTAGGGCAATGTGCTACAACAGCAACATTGACGATAACCGTTAATCCAACAGAGAGCCCCACTATTAATTGCGGTACAACAACCACATCCTCCGTAACATTTGACTGGGGAGCTGTTGCTGGGGCAACCGGTTATGATGTTTCTTATCAAGTCAATGCAAACCCAATTGTAACTATTGGCGCAATTGGTAATGTGATTACTTATGCCGTAACAGGGTTAAACGCCAATGATACTGTTGAAATCACAGTTTCACCAACTGGTGGTGCTGGAAGTTGTTTCATAGCAGCAACAGCTATTTGCACTGCAACAGTCTGCACAACACCAACCGCCAATATTGGCCCTGACCAAACGATTTGCCTTCATGGAACCGCTACTTTTAGTGTTGCTTTAACGGGCACTGCTCCGTGGAGCATCACCTATAGCAATGGTACAACGCAAACTACAGTAAACAACATAAATACCAATCCGTATGTTTTTAGTGTTATTGATATCACTGCTAATGAAACCTATACTATTACCAATTTAAGTGATGCAAACTGTACAGCAACACCAACAGATTTAACGGGTGCTGCAGTAGTTAGTGTAATTAATGGTATAGCCGGACTATGGACTGGACTTGTAAGCAACGATTGGTTTGATTGTAAAAACTGGGCTGGAGGATTACCAACTGCAACTATAGATGCTCAAATTCCTGCCAGTGCCCCTAGAATGCCGATTATAGATCCTGCCACTTCAATTTATGCGGTCCTCTATAGTAATATTGCTAACGCACAAGATGTAATTATTGACAACACCGCTTCGGTGACTATGGCAGCTAATTCCGATTTGTATGTGAGTAGAGATTGGAAAAACAGTGGGACATTTGTACCTGGACAAGGAACCGTAACTTTAACCGGTGCCACATCCAATCAAATTCAAACCCTTAATTTAGGAATCAAAACCAACGAAACGTTCTATAATCTAACCCTCAATACTACAAACGGTGCCAATGGGGTAAGTTTAGACAATGGTTACGAATTGACTGTTACCAATCTTTTATCATTACAAAGTGGCGACATTCGATTAACCGGTGAGGCTCAAATTGTGCAATCTGGCTTAGTAGCCAACCCAACAAACGGTACGGGTAAAATATACCGTGACCAAAAAGGAACAAGAAGTAGTTTCAATTACAACTATTGGTCATCACCTGTGAGTAGCAATGGAATAGACTATACTATATCGGATGTATTGAGAGACGGGACAGATGTGTCAACCAATCCGTTTAGCCCTTCAACTATTAACTTTGGTGCTAGTCCCTATTTTGCCGACAGCATTCTCTCAAGCCCTATTAAAATAAGTAACTATTGGTTATACAAATATACCAGTGTCAGCACCGTGTATGCGGGTTGGCAATCTGTTGGAAGTATTGGAACAATTGAAGTCGGTGAAGGTTTCACTATGAAAGGAACAGACGGTATTGCTAACATTACAGATTTGCAAAACTATGTATTTACTGGCAAACCAAATAATGGAACCATTACCCTAAACATCTTTCCTAATCAAACCTATTTGGTAGGAAATCCATATCCATCTGCATTAGATGCTGACGAATTTATTAAAGACAATATTAAAGATGGCGCCGGTAGAAATACAACCAATGTAATTAATGGCGCACTCTATTTCTGGAATCATTTTGCAGGGCATACCCATATTTTAGGATCTTATATTGGTGGTTACGCCACTTATACCTTAATGGGGGGTGTAAATGCCATTTCCAATGACGTCTTAATCAATAATAATGGAGCCACAGGAACATTAGTACCAAGAAAATACATTCCAGTGGCACAAGGTTTCTTTGTTGGAACTACTTTAGATGCTTCCCTAGTAACCAACAATCCAAATTTGTCTACTGGAGTAACAGGCGGACCCATACTGTTTAAAAACAGCCAACGGGCATTCCAAGTCGAATCGCCTGCCAATTCCGTTTTCATGAGAGCACAAAATAATTATAATCCTGCAACCTTTACGCAAAATGGAGACATTAGACCAAAAATCAGATTGCTTTTTGATGCTCAAAACGGAATCCATCGACAACTATTAGTAGGTGTTGATGAAAATGCTACTGATTTATTTGATTTGGGTTACGATGCTCCAATTATAGATGTCAATAGTGACGACATGTATTGGGAATTTAGTGGCAATAAATTTGTGATTCAGGCGATTCCCGATTTTAATATGGATCGTATCATCCCGTTAAGCGTTAAAATCACGAATTCTGGTCTAACCACAATTAGGATTGATGCCCTTGAGAATGTTCCGGTAGCTACAGAAATTTATATCTATGATGCTGAAACAGGAATATATCACGACATTAAAAACAGCAATTTTACCATCTCACTTCCTATTGGTGTTTATACCAATAGATTTTCGATGCGCTTCGCAACAGAATCTCTTGGAACTGATGAAAACACTTTTAACCCGCTCATTATTAATTTCACAAACAACAATAACTGTTTGAATATTAGAAATAACGATACTGAAACCATTGTGGAAAAAGTTTACTTATTCAATTTACTAGGACAATTGATTGCTAATTGGGACATAGAAAATAAAACAAACATTCAAATTCCATTGCAAAAAAAGAGTCAAGGAACCTATATCGTAAAAGTCAAAACTTCAAACGGATATGTAAGCACAAAAATCCTCATTTATTAAAGTTTCAATTCGTTATCTGAAGGAATTTAATGAGACTTCAATTTGTGAACTTTTTTTAGGGGTATTTGTAAAGAAGA